>Ga0256843_1002074_pt1 | contig 14987 bp, 9 predicted proteins | sample AlvinellametaG_FD_191572 | JGI IMG/M metagenome (GOLD analysis project Ga0256843, IMG submission 191572) | Pompeii worm associated microbial communities from hydrothermal vent at the East Pacific Rise, Pacific Ocean - Alvinella | ecosystem: Host-associated > Annelida > Integument > Unclassified ... | reverse complement strand
TCTTTGGATAAAATATCATCTGATGCATCGTCATCATTTCCCCCGTTAACATTTGAAATACTTACTTCAACACTGTGATTACCCGATGTTGCATTCCAGGGAGTTGAAAATGTATAAGAATATTCACCTGTTGAAGGAAGATTAATTCCTGTAACAGATTCCGTAACTGGAGCACCACCGTCAACACTATAACTTACATCAAATGAAGTAATGGGAGTAACCCCAAAATTGAGCATTTTTGCAGTAATATCAAGGTTCCCTTGTTCCGTAAAATCAGGTAATTCAATACTACTCATTTTCAAATCTAAATTTGATAATTTGGTTAAGGAAACATCATCTATGTACCAATAATTGAAATTATAAAAATTACCGGTTAAAAAAAGTGCAATTTGAAAATCGGAAGCGCCTACATCTCCTCCACTAATAGGTATATTAAGAGATTGAGCATCAATGCTGCCGGAAGGATTCATACTCCAAACAGTATTCCAAGTTCCATTAGTACCTGAGCGAGTAGCAACACCAATGGTATAGCCCGTTCCGGAATAATCATCCAGATAATGTTTGAAAGAAAATACTACATCAGTAACTCCTGTTAAATCGACAGGAGGAGAAATAAAATAGGTTGAAGCATTTTGATCAATCCATTTTAAACGTGCTTCAGGAGGAGAACCACCTGCATTGGCTGTTTGTTTTTGACTCCATTGAGTATCCATTCCGTCAATTGTCCAACCTGTAGGAGGAAAACTTCCGGAAAAATCTTCAGAAAAATATACTATAGATTGTGCTTGTATAGTATATGATGTGAATAAAAATGCAAAAGCAAATAATAATTTGGTTAATTTTTTTCTCATAATTGTTTAAATTTAGTGTTTAAAATTCTGTAAATATAAAGAATTTTAAATTCCTAGTAAAAAAATATTTATAAAAAAATCTTTATATTTAATTATTATTAACCTAAAAAGGTTATTTTTAGATTGAATTTTTAAAAATTCTAAAATTTAAACATTTTATTAAATATTATTTATTAAAATTAATATTTATTTTTTCAAGGTCTAGTGATTTTTAATAGAAAAAAACGGGGCAAGCCTCACATTTTAATCAATTATGTCAACAAATATGGAGTGATTTAAGACATTGGAGGATTTATGCGTTCTTCATAAAGAATGAATCAACTTGCAGTATCAGACATATCTTTTGTATAATAAAGGTTTTCCATTTCCCCATCTGTAAAATCAACTTCAATTCCACAAGCATCAGGTATCATTTTCTTCATTTCATAGTAAACTTCCGTGGCATCTACTGTAAAAACAAAATTTTAAAAAAAACTAAAAAATCAAAAAAGGATTCATTATTTTTTTGTAATTTAGTTTTTTATTTCTAAAAATTAATGAATCATGAAAAGAAGAATAGCTGAATCAGAATTAATTTTAAATCCAGACGGTAGTGTCTATCACTTAAATCTCCGTCCCGAACATATTGCTCACGATATAATTTTTGTGGGTGATCAAAAACGAGTAGACAGAATTGCTGCTCATTTCGAAAAAATAGAATTTGAAACCCAAAAACGTGAGTTTCATACCGTTACAGGTTATTATAAAGGCAAAAAATTATCGGTAATGTCTACCGGTATTGGCCCCGATAATATCGATATAGTGATGAATGAACTCGATGCTTTGGTCAATATAGATTTAGAAAACCGGATAGAAAAAGACGAACACACTACATTAAATATTGTACGTATCGGTACTTCAGGTTCTTTGCAAGCGGATATTCCAGTAGATGGTTTTGTCTTGGGAAAATACGGTTTAGGTATGGATGGTATGCTCCACTACTACGATTCAAAACATGTTCGTGAACTGGATATGGAAGATGCTTTTATTAAACACACCGGTTGGGATCCCGATAAAGCCCGACCGTATATCGTAAAGAACAGTGATTATCTTGAAAAAATACTTTTAACCGATGAAGTTTACAGCGGAATCACCGGAACGGCCGGAGGATTTTTCGGACCACAAGGACGGGTATTGCGTCTTGCCCTCTCCGATCCTAAAATGAATGCTAAAATGGATAGCTTTGAATACAAAGGTGTGAAAATGAGTAATTTAGAGATGGAAACATCTGCTATTTACGGTTTATCCAAACTCTTAGGACACAATGCCTGTTCGATGAATGCTATCATTGCCAACCGTGCCAATATGACATTTAGCAAAGATCCGTATAAGCCTATCGATGCTTTGATTAAATATACATTAGAACGTTTGCTGTTATTATAATCTATTAATTATCAATTATAATTCATAATTAACCATTCATCATGTGGATTCCTTCAAAAGATTTCATCCGTAAAACCAATCTGTACAAAGTCATGCAAGCCCATGGTTTTGACAAATATGATGATTTCTACCGGTGGAGTATTACCGAAAGAAATGCTTTTTGGGATACAACACTTAAAGCCCTTGATATTCAACTCAAAGCCCCCTACTCTACGGTTTTGGATGCATCGGATTTGGAAAAACCGATTTGGTTGAAAGATGCCAAAATGAATATTATAGATTCTTGTTTTACAGCAGTTCCTGATGCTACCGCTATTGTTTACAGCAAGGAACATGCCGGTGAAATCAAACGGCTTTCATACGGGGAATTGGAAAAATATGTCAACCGGGTTGCTAATTCATTGCTGGAAGCCGGTTTAAAATCCGGTGACGCCATAGGCATTGACATGTCGATGAATATAGAAGCAGTAGCTATTTATCTGGCGGCTATCAAAGCAGGAATGATAGTAGTTACGGTAGCGGATAGTTTTACACCTAACGAAATAAAAGTGCGTTTTGATATTGCTCAGCCCCAATTGGTATTTACGCAAGATTATTTGGTTCGCGGAAGCAAAAAACTGCCATTGTATGATAAAGTTCTGGAAGCTGGCGCAGAAAAAATTGTCGTTTTAGCAGACGTAAATTCAGATATACGTTTACGCCGGCAAGACATTTTTTGGGATGAATTTTTAAGTGATAAAGATACTTTTGAATCAGTTAATTCCGAACCGCTTGATACGACAACCGTATTGTTTTCATCCGGCACTACCGGAGCACCCAAAGCCATTCCTTGGAATCATACTACTGCTATAAAATCAGCAGCAGACGGATTTTATCACCACGATATTCAAACCGGTGATACAGTGGCATGGCCTACCAATTTAGGCTGGATGATGGGTCCTTGGTTGATTTATGCTTCCTTAATCAATAAAGCTGCTATCGCCTTGTTTGAAGGTTCACCCATGAGTGATAATTTCGGGAAGTTTATACAAGATGCCCGTGTAAGCATGTTGGGAATTGTGCCCAGTATCGTTCGCGCATGGAAAGACAAAAAAAATATGGAAAAATTTAATTGGTCGTCCATCAAATGTTTCAGTTCTACCGGCGAAAGTTCTAATCCAGTGGAAATGGAATATCTTATGCAATTGGCTCATAACAAACCGGTTATAGAATATTGTGGCGGAACGGAAATTGGTGGCGGCTATGTAACTTCTACCCTGATTCAAACCAATATTCCTTCTACTTTCAGTACCCCGGCTTTGGGAAGTGAATTTGTAATCGTCAATGAAGAAGGTCTATTAGCTGACCGCGGTGAAGTATTTCTCGTGCCACCTGCTATGGGATTGTCTTTCAAATTGTTAAATAAAGACCATCACCAAGTGTATTATGAAGGCACTCCGAAAATCTCAGGAAAATTACTGCGTCGACACGGTGATTTTCTCGTACGTTTGGATAACGGATATTACCGTGTAATGGGACGTACAGACGACAGCATGAATCTGGGCGGTATTAAAGTCAGTTCCTTGCAGATTGAAGAATTGGTCAACAGCCATGTGGCTGTGACCGAATCGGCGGCTATTGCCGTTAGCCCGGAAGATGGGGGGCCTTCCCTGCTCGTCTTGTATATCGTGCCTAAAGGAATCGTTGATAAAGAATTGATACAACACGAGTTACAGAAGTTAATTAAACTGCAACTCAATCCTTTATTCAAAATTTACGATGTAGTGATTACCGACAAATTACCCCGAACGGCTTCCAATAAAATTATGCGACGAGTGTTGCGAAGTGAATATAAGCAGATGTAAAAGAATGAAAAGGATATTGAATTTTTTTAAAATATATAAAAATAGTTTTTTTAATCGCTATTCCATCCTTACCATTCTTATAATACTTTATAGTTTGGCTGTCTATGTTTTTTTCTCCTCAAAATATCCTTTAAAGACGGGTAATTTTATCACTATCGCTTTTATTATGTATATTTTTTGGACAAGTTTGGGTTATTTAATAAACCTGCTACCCAAATATTTAGCTTATTTTATTCATTTTTTTATCGCTGTATTGACGATAGTTCTTCTGGCAACCGGTATACGAATCTTTATGGAATTTCACCAATTTCTTTCCGTTGGTTTACTGAGTTTTTTACAGGAAAATCCGGTATATTTTTGGACTTATTTCAATCAGACCATTCATAATATTCCGCTAATGATATTCCTGTTGGTATTAGCAGTAATATTGTTTAATATTTTGAAAAACAAAGCTTTGCAATCAAATAAAAATGAAATAAAATTATCTTTCTTTTTATTGGCATTTTCGCTTATCGGGATTATAATCAGCAAGCATGAATACCAACGAAGTTTTATTCCGGTAGACCTTCACAGTTTTTATGCTTTTTATCTCAATGACGACGATAACAGCTTAAAAGCCTTTCAACATATCGTAGATTTTAAAACTCTAAACTTACCTGATGATACGCGCAATAACAAACAGAAATATAATATTGTTCTGGTTGTTTTTGAATCTTTGAGTCGTGTTCCTTTATCTTTTTATGGATTTGAAAATAATTATACCCCTTTTTTACATCAATGGATTGATAAAGAAAAAAACAATTTTGTACTTGTAAAAAAGGCCATGTCAATCTCGGGCGCTACCGATGCCAGCATGCCTGCCTTATATACCGGTGTAGGTCCGGAAGAATCTTATAACAAATTAATTTCTGCTCCTTTTTTGTGGGATTATGCCAAAAAAAACGGCTATCACACAATGATTGCCACTTCTCAATCACAGGAATGGAAAAACTTAAAGGATTTTATTCATGACCGATTTCTCGATGAATATTTTTATCCGGAAAAACTCCACTTGGATTTGATAAACGATGTGGGGGCTGACGATTTGACTCTGGTAGACACCATTAAAGATGTTTTGTTGCAAATACCTTCTCCTTATTTCTTTTATTACAACACGAATGCTACCCATGGACCCTATCAAGATTTTTCGCCTAAACTCTCTGATTTCAAAGGCATAACAAACCGCTACGGCAAAGCTTTATATCTCACTGATAAAACAGTAGAAAAGATTGTTGACATCACCAAACAACGGGGAGATTACGCGCAAACTTTCTTTATTTTTTTGGCTGATCATGGAGATTTTATCGCCAAGAGACGTCAAAGATTGAGCTCCTTTTTTAAAGAAACCTTAGATATTCCCATGATGATAAAAGTACCTGAAAAATGGAAAGAAACACATCCGGATGAGTGGACTTATCTTCAAAAAAATGCTCGCGATCTCACAATTACCAATTTGGACATAACTCCTACGATTTTTCAAATTATTTTTGATCAAAAACCTGTTGATAATAAATTTTTTAAGGGGAGTACGTTGTTTGACAGTATAAATCCTAATCGCGTTATTATTGCATTGAGCACCAATGCAACACGACATTATGATACCGAAGGATTTGGTATTTATAAAGGAAACGAATCCTTTATTTTTCACGATAATACCGGTTTTCATCTGTATAATATAGCCAAAGACAGTTTGCAACAAAAAGATTTAATCGATATTATAAGTCCTGAAAAAAGAGCTTATTTTGATTCGATTTATCAAAATAATGAATTTATGAAAGCCGTATATGAACGACATAAAAACGATTTTAAGAATTAATTCGATGAAATTCAGAACTGAAATACCTCTTCCCTCCTATCCTTTTCGTGTGGATTACCACAGCCAAATTTATGGTCTGGGTTCGTGTTTTGTCGATAATATGCGAACTAAATTCGCCTATTATCAATTTCAACACCGGATAAACGATTTTGGTGTAATTTTTAATCCCGCTTCAATAAATATATTAGTAAACAGAATTCTTAAACAAGATTTTTTTACGGAAAATGATATCTTTCAACATCAAAACATTTGGAAAAGTTTCGACTTACATTCCGTGATGAATCATCCTGAGCAAACGGAAATTTTAAAACGAATTAATACTAAATTACAAGAAAATTCAAGTTTTATCCGTCAAGCGGATTTAATTATTTTCACTTTGGGTACCGCATGGGTGTACCGGCATAAAAAATCGCAAAAGATAGTGGCCAATTGTCATAAAATAGCCGGTAACGAATTTGACAAAATATTACTTTCGCCTACTGAAATTGCTGATTCTCTTGCTCAAATGAAAGATTTGGTATTTACCGCTAATCCACGAGCTAAAATTTTGTTTAGCATCAGTCCCGTAAGGCATTTAAAAGATGGTTTTGTCGATAATCAACGTAGTAAAGCACATTTGCTTACAGCAGTACATAACATTGTTGACCATGAAAAAAGTTTTTATTTCCCTGCTTATGAAATATTGATGGATGATTTGCGGGATTATCGTTTTTATGATTTTGATATGATACACCCCAATTTAACGGCAATTAATTATATTTGGCAAATTTTTCAGGAAAGTTTGATTGATAAAAAAGCTTTTTCTGTCATGACTGAAATTGATAAAATAAACAAAGCCCTGCAACACAAAGCTTTTAATCCGGATTCGGAAGCTTATCAAAAACACTTGAAAAACACATTACAGAAAATTAAAAAATTACAACGAGAATATTCATGGATGAAATTTGAAAACGAATGAATTGGAAAAAATATCAACTTAAAAGTTGGACTACTTTAATAATAATACTCAAAATATATTTGCTGATTATATCGATATTTAGCGCTTTACGCTTATTTTTTTATTTCTATAACCAAGATAAAAAATTGTATTTTACAGATATTCACAAATTACTTACCAGTTTTCTTTGGGGGTTGCGATTTGATTTGATTCCCGTGACCTATATTTTAGCAATCGTATATTTATTATTGTTATTTTATGATTACAGCCGGAAAAAATTTTTCAAAAAAACAGCTTTTTGGCTAGCTTATATCCTATTATCCATGGCTATTTTTGTATATGCTGCTGATATTATTTATTACAACGAATTTGCCGTACATTTGAGTAGTCAGGTTTTATCTTGGTTCAATGATTTTTCAACCATAGTAAAAATGATTTTTACAGCACCGGAATTATCTTTTATGTTTATACCTTTTTTTGTTATTTTATGGGCCTGGTATTACTTGTTAAAAAAGATTTTTTATAAAAAATACTATTCGGATTATATTTCTTCGTTTAAGCTGCATTTTTCATATTTAGGATTTATTATTCTAATGATTTTTGCTTCCAAAGGCAGGATTATAGGGCATACTTTGGCAGTACAAGATGCCTATAATGATGACAAGCTTTTTTACAATGATTTTAAAGTCAATCCATTATTTAGCATTTCAGAGTCGTTTGATTCTAAAAATAACCGGCATGAACTGAATTTATTGCCGGATGAAGAAGCGGTCAAAAAAATACAGCTTTTATTTCAAATTGCTCAACCCATTTACGATTCTCCCATAGCCAGAGATTGTCTTAATGACAGTTTACCTGTCTTAGAAGATAAAAAGAATGTTGTTTTCATCTTTATGGAACGAAAAGCAACTTGGAAAATGAAGTATTTCGGTAACCGTGATACAATGACCACCTTTTTAGATTCTCTGTTTTTGCAATCCAAATCTTATGATAGATTTTACAGTAGCGGTACCCGTACTTTTGAAGGCATTTTTGGCAGTTTATATGCTCATCCTGTTCTATTTGACGAGCACCCTATGAAAAATGAAGTGATGCGTAAATATTACGGAATTCCCCAAATATTGCAAGAAAACAACTATGAAACCGTATTTTTTTGTCCACATACCCCCCGGTTTGATAATCTGGGTGTATTTATTCCAAAAAACGGTTTTAATCGATTTTATTATGAAGATAATTATCCCAAAGACTCATTAAAAACAAATTGGGGAGTTGACGATCATTTCTTATTCAATTTTGCTTTACAAAAAATGGATAGTTTAAGCCGTTTATCCAAACCGTTTTTTTCGGTAATATTAACCATCTCTGATCATAATCCTTACTATGTACCTGATTTCATCCAAGGAAAAAATATAAAAATAAGGGCTGCCCGTTTTGCCGATTGGGCTTTAAAAGATTTTTTTAAAAAAGTTAAAAAGAAACCTTGGTTTAATAATACGCTGTTTGTTTTGGTAGGAGACCACGGAAAACCCAATAATCCCATTTATCCCGTGAGTTTAAGTACGCATCATGTTCCACTTATTTTTTATCACAAAGGCATTCATCCGCAAATCATACATGATATCGGCGACCAAAAGGATATTTTGCCCTTGTTGATGAAAGAATTGAAAATGAATTATATAAACAATACGATGGGTAAAATACCGGATTCTTTGTCTAAATCTTATGCCTATTTTAATCATTATGAAAAAAATGGGATTCTCAATGAAAAACATCTCTTGGTAATCGATAAAAAGGGCGATATTTTGGGCCTATATAATTATGCCGATAAAAATCCTTCAAATGTAAAGGATGATTTCCCCGAAATAGCTGACTCATTGGCTTATCTTTTAAAAGCACATCTGCAAACAAGTTATTATATACGAAAAAACAATTTGCAAAAAAGGCCTGAAAAATCCAGATAAAATTAGTGTTTTTTTACGTATCTTTGGACGTCCTTTTAAAAAATGATTAAGGATTTGATAAACAGCAAATAATACTTATGAAATTAGCAATAGTTGTTCAGAGATACGGATTACAAATCAATGGAGGTGCCGAACTGCATGCTCGTCAATTAGCCGAAAAATTAAAACAAAAGCACGATGTAAGTGTCATTACAACCAAAGCCGAATCATATATCGTTTGGGACAATAATATTGATGTCAATGATGAAAATATCAACGGGATAAAAGTACATCGCTTTGCTTCCGGTGAAAAAAATCAAAAAGCTACAAATAAATTATGGCGACATCTTCGTAATTACAGTAAAATACCCATTTTTTTACGCCGTATCAGTTTAAATAAACTGGCTGATTCCAATATTTTTTTACTCACCTCCATTTTCAATAAATGGCAACGTCTACAAGGGCCTTATTGTCCGGATATGATTCGATACATCAAAGAACACAAGGACGATTACGATGTTTTTATCTTTTTTACCTATTTGTATTATCCTACTAATTCCGGATTACCAATAGTAGGCGAAAAAAGCATGATAATCCCTACCGCTCACGATGAAAAGCCTTTTTATTTTCCCAATTTTAAAAAAATTTTTCAACGGGTTAAATTTATCATGTACAATAGTCTAAGCGAAAAATTATTGGTAGAAAAAACCTATCCCGATGCCAAAAAAGTAAAGAATGACATCGCCGGTGTAGGGATTGATTTTCCGGAATTTAAAATCGGTAAAAAACCCATTGAACAAGATTATTTTATTTATATAGGACGGATTGATACGGCCAAAAATGTACATCAACTCGTTAAATGGTTTGACGAATATTCCCGGGATAAAGATGTGCGTTTAGTACTGGTAGGCAAAAACGATGGAACCGATATCACCGGTAATGATAAAATGATTTTTACGGGATTTGTTTCCGATGAAGAAAAAAATAATTGGTTGTATCACAGCAAAGCCATGATTATTCCTTCCAAATTTGAAAGCTTATCTATGGTTACCTTGGAGGCGATGCAAATGAAAAAAATTGTGATTGCCAACAAAGAATGCGATGTATTGGCCGAACATATCAAGGTGAGCAAAGGCGGATTTGCTTATGAAAATTATGAACATTTTACCCAAATTTTGGATAATATTTTAAATATGAGCGATGAAGAACGCTTGAAAATAGGTGAAAACGGGCAAAAATATGTCCAAGAAAACTACCAATGGGATAAAATTCTTCAAAAATTTGACAAAGCTTTTCAATATATCAAAGAAAATCAATGAAAATAGGATACGACGCCAAAAGAATTTTTCACAATACCACCGGATTGGGCAATTACAGCCGAGATTTGGTGCGTATCATGGCGCATTATTATCCGGACAATCAATATTATCTTTATAATCCAAAAAATCCCAAAGTCAAGCGCTTGAAAATTCAACCTAACATGCTTGTTAAACAACCCGAATCTTTTTTTTTCAAAGCCTTTCCTTCTTTATGGCGTAGTAAGTTTATCCTAAAAGATTTACAGCGGGATAATATTGAAATTTTTCACGGTTTAAGTGCCGAGTTGCCTGCCGGCATAGAAAAAACACCTGTAAAAGCAGTAGTAACAATTCATGATTTGATTTTTCAACGTTTTCCTGAGCTCTACAAACCTATTGACCGGAAAATATATTATAAAAAATTTTTATCGGCTGTACAAAATGCCACGCAAGTGGTTGCCATCAGCGAGCAAACCAAAAATGATATCATACAATTCGGTAATCTTGCTCCCGAACAGATCAAAGTGATTTATCAAGGCTGTCACCAAGTTTTTAAAGAAAGTTACTCCTCTGACGAAAAACAAGAAGTAAAACAAAAATACAACTTGCCGGACGAATATATTTTAAATGTAGGTACCTTGGAACCTCGTAAAAATGCTTTATCAATTGTACAAGCCATCAAAGACACTAATTACCCTTTGGTTTTGGTGGGACGAAAAACCCCTTATGCCCGTCACATAGAAAAATATATACTTGAAAACCATATGCAAGAACAAGTGATATTTTTAGAAGGCATGTCCTTAAAGGAGTTGGCTTTGATTTATCAATCGGCACGTATGTTGGTTTATCCTAGTTTTTTTGAAGGATTTGGAATTCCCATTATTGAAGCCTTATATAGTAAAATACCGGTAATTACCAATAAAAACGGGGTGTTTCCAGAAGCCGCAGGGCCTTATTCTTATTATATAAACGATGTGAATAATCCGGCCGAAATTAGAAAAAAGATAGACGAAGTTTGGACAAATAATAACGATGAAAATATCCGTAAATCTTATGAGTTTGTTCAGCGATTTAATGACGATAAAATAGCTTCACAGTGGATGAATTTATATCAGAATGTCTTGTACCGAAAATAAAAAGGATTATATGAAAAAAAATGTATATTTGACTTTCTAATTATTGAATAAGTATTGGTGGATAAAAAAATAAAAATAATAATTGATGTAGAACGGATGAAATACCCTTATACGGGACTTTATTTTTATTGTAAAAATTTGGCAGTCAATTTGGTAAAATATCATTCCGATAAATTTGATTTTTATTTTTTCACTTATCCCAAAGTTAAATTTCCCGGATTTTTAAAACGAATCAACCGCCGTTTAATCGATAAATTTTACTTGCGGAAATCCGGAAAATACAAATTGTGGCATGCAACTTGGCAAGACACCAAATTTGTACCGCGTAATGATATCAAATTTGTTTATACCATTCACGATTTAAACTTTTTATATACCGATAAACCCGACTACAAAAAACAAAAGCTCTTAAATGCCGTTCAAGCCAAAATAAACAGAGCGGATGCCATTACGGTAATTTCTAATTTTGTCAAAAAAGATGTCGAAAAAAATTTAAATCTACACGGCAAAGAAATCCAAGTTATTTACAACGGTGTTGAGGTGAAGGAATACCCTTATTTTGATAGTCCGCGTTATCGTCCCTCTTCAAAATTTCTTTTTACACTGGGTACGGTATTATATAAGAAACATTTTCATGTCCTACCGCGCTTATTGGTTGATAATGATTTTGAATTAATCATAGGCGGTATCAAAACAGACAAAACTTATATAGAAAAAATTAAAGAAGAGGCTCGAAAATACGGAGTGCTTGACAGAGTTCATTTACCGGGAGCTTTGTCCGATGAAGAAAAATATTGGTATTACAAACATTGTGAAGCCTTTGTTTTTCCTTCCATATCCGAAGGTTTTGGATTGCCACCGGTTGAAGCCATGCGTTTGGGAAAACCCGTGTTTCTTTCCACCTATACCAGTTTGCCTGAAATAGGCGGCAATGTAGCTTATTATTTCCAAAACTTTGAACCCCAACATATGCAACAGGTTTTAAAAGAGGGATTAAAAGATTATTACAAACAAAATAGAGCCGCTGAAATTATAAATTGGAGCCGCCAATTTACCTGGAAAGAAGCTACCAAACAATATGTAGGTATATACCAAAAAGTTTTAGGATTACCGGTTGATAACCAACCTATCCAAGAAAAAGCTAAAAAAATTTCGGCCATTATTCCCACCCTTAACGAAGAAAAAAACATAGCCGAAGCCATTGATCAGGTTAAATGGGCAGATGAAATATTGGTGATAGATTCATACAGTCAAGACAAAACCGTAGAAATAGCCCGTAAAATGGGAGCGCGTGTAATACAGCGTAAATTTGATAATTTTTCCAGTCAAAAAAATTATGCCATTGAACAAGCTGAAAACGATTGGATATTTGTTTTGGATGCAGATGAACGTTTGTCCGAAGATTTGATTTTAGAAATTATAGATAAATTACACAATGTGGGGGAAGAAAAAGCTTTTTGGATTCCCCGTCAAAATTATTTTTTGGATAAACCGGTTCGATACAGTGGCTGGCAAAACGATAAAGTGATGCGTCTTTTTCACCGGAAATTTGCTCGTTACAACGGTAAATTGGTACATGAAGAAGTAAGTTGTACTGAAAAAACAGGTTATCTTAAATCAGAAATCAAGCATTACACTTACCACGATTATGATGATTATTTGAAGAAAATAAAATCTTATTCCCGGTTAAAAGCTTTGGAATTGTTTGAAGGAGGAAAAAAACCGGATTTATTTTTAAAATATATCAAACCTTTGTACAGATTTGTTTATCATTATTTCATCACTTTTGGATTTCTTGATGGAAAAACCGGTTGGACCATCGCTAAAATTAATTCTATCGGTATGAAGGAACGCTATAACAAATTAAAACAACTCTATGAAAATCAGAGAAGTTAATATATTTTTTTTCTTACCTTTTGTGCTGGTTCTAGATATTCCTTTTATCGTAACTGCCTTACGTGAAAATACTTTTACCTCATATTTGGCTATTCTTTTTAGCATTTTTTTTCCCTTGGTACTACTTCAATTATTTTTTTATAAACGACCATGGCTGTTTATTATGCTCTCCTTCCCTATTTTATACCTTGCTTTGTCATTTGATGTATTGGTATTTGATTACAACTCATATTACAATATCAGTACTTGGCAGGCAGTTTTTGACAGCAATCCGGAAGAATCCAAAGAATTCTTGGGAATATTAAATTATCGCACTTGGTTTATAGGGATTTTACAGATTTTAACCTATTTGTTTTATCTACTGTGGAGTATAAAGCATAGAATAGTATTTTCCGGAAATTTAAAAAATTGGAGTTGGCATTTTTTGGCATTAATCGCTTTGCTGTTTTATAAAGGAGCCCGAATGACCAAAGCTTTCCCTTTCGGTAACACGTTGGATAGTTTTATCGCTTATCAAAAACAAACCGAACTGGAAAGAAATTTAATGCCTATAAAAAAAACATATCATTATAAGGCTACTGAAAATCAAGAATTTGCAAAAGACAGCATGCCTAAAACCATAGTGGTGCTTATAACCGAATCCTTACGTCGCGACCATCAGAGCATATATGCATATCCACGGCAGACCACTCCGTTGATGCAAAACGAAAATCTCATAAAATATACCGATTTAATCAGTCCGGCTAATCAAACCGTTACCGTTTTACGCCGTGTATTGTCACAAGCAGAAGGAGCCGGTGACAGTTTATATTTTGCCCGCCCCAGTATAATTACGGCTTTTAAAGAAGCCGGTTATCGAACGGCTTGGTTCAGTACCCAATCGGTAGGTAAAAACGGCGAAAGCAAAAATTCGGTGATTGCCAAAGAATCGGATACTACGGTTTTTCATAACAATACCCATCTCGATAAGGTTTTATTATCGGATTTACGTAATGAGTTGAGCAATCCTGCGACTCAAAAATTGATTTTTCTACATGTTTTCGGCGTACATTACTTATATGATCATCGTTTTCCACCATCAAACGCCTATTTTTCAAAACAAAAAACGAGTGATTACAAGCAAGATCAAATCAATAAATATGACGATGCCATCCGCTATAACGATTATTTGCAATCGGAGATTTTAAAACTCTTGAAACAACAAGCAGGTGAAAAGATTTTCATCACTTTTTCAGATCACGGCGAATCTTTATTTGAATCGGCACCTAACATTCAAGGACATGGAGCCTTGCAACCTGCCAAGGTTGAGTTTGATGTACCATTTGTATTGTGGTTTTCAAATGAATATCAAAAAAATCACCCCGAAATATATCATAATGTGCTGAAAAATAAAGATTTGCCGGCTATTAATTCTGATTTTTTCCATTCATTTCCTTACTTGTCAGGAATTGAATTCAAGGAGTTAAAACCAGAAAAAAACTTCTTTGCCCCCACATATAAACCTCTTCAAAAACGCTATGTTCTCAATAGCGGTTTAGATTCACTCGATTATCAAACTTTGAAATAAAAAAACCGGACAAATCTTGTCCGGCTTGTGAATAATCAAATATAAAAATTTTATTCAAATATTTCCCTTCCTGCGAAATGGAAACTGGCTTCAATCAAAGCATTTTCATCGCTGTCTGATCCGTGAATAGCATTTTCTCCGATAGACGTGGCATACAAATTTCTAATGGTACCGGGAGCTGCTTCGGCAGGATTGGTTGAACCGATAAATGAGCGAAAATCTTCCACAGCATTTTCTTTTT
>Ga0256843_1002073_pt1 | contig 14987 bp, 10 predicted proteins | sample AlvinellametaG_FD_191572 | JGI IMG/M metagenome (GOLD analysis project Ga0256843, IMG submission 191572) | Pompeii worm associated microbial communities from hydrothermal vent at the East Pacific Rise, Pacific Ocean - Alvinella | ecosystem: Host-associated > Annelida > Integument > Unclassified ... | reverse complement strand
AGTATATGAATATTTAAGAAATAAACTTGATCCAGAATGGATAGATATCGATTTTATAGAAGATTTCAAAGATTATACAAGAAATCCAAGAGTTTATCATAGAGTAATAAATGGACTTAAAGATGTGGATTATAAAAAAATATATAATTCAATCCACCATCAAGGATGGTTAATTACTTTACCTGAAATATATGATTATGATTTACTTCAAAAACTTGAAGATATCAACTTCGTAGCTATCAATGAAACAGATAAACATATCACTGCTAAAAGAATGCATGGTTGGGGCAATAAATAAATTTATTTTAAATAAAAATACCCTGCCCATGCCAAAGTAAGAAATGCTAAAAATATTAAATTCCAAAATGCTTTTTTCATCTTCCATTTAGAAAATATACCAGAATATATAGCTTTTAAAATATTATTACTAGCTACAGCTATTAAAATAGCTTGAATTAAATCATTATTACTAACTTCATATTTTCCTTGTACAAGTGATAAAATAAAAGGGTCAATATCTGTAAAACCTACAATAGTAGATAACACTTGTAACCCTAAATTACCAAAATGAGTAGTTACATATTGAGTAATAAGTGCCATAATAATAAATAATCCCGCAAAAATAAATGCCACTTCCATCTCAAGTGGATTTGAAGTAAAAGTGGTATTTGTATCTTTATGATTTTCTTTTAATACAAAAAATATAATACTACTAATCACAAACAAACTCACAAAAGGTAAAGCCAAACTTTTAGCTAAAGTTAGATTAAAAATCGCAATAATTGCAAGTAATCTAAGATACATAACTCCAGTAGCTAAAACTATACTTCCTTCTATCAGATTAGAAACTTGTTTTTTAGCTAATACTACAGTTGTAGCTGTAGATGAATATACTCCTCCTAAAACTCCAGTCACTACAATTCCAGCACTTGCTAAAAAATATTTTTGAAGAATATAACTTATATAACTAATAGCACTTACTACAACTACAGCTATCCAGATTTTAAATGGTGAGATTGAAACATAAGGAATTACATCTGTTTTTGGTAATATTGGTAAAATAATTACTGAAAGAATTAAAAATTTAGAAAAAGTAATTAATTCATCATTATCTATTTTTTCCATAAGTTTAGTTATTTTTGGTTTTGATGATATCACAAATACAATAGCTACATATATCAATGGAATCAAAAATATAGAAATATTTACCAAAGCACCAAAACTATATGTAATTAGTGAAACTAAAATTTGTAAAATACCTCGTTTGTTTTTATTAATTTTATAAATATAAAAAATGGATAAAAAAATAGATAAAATCACAAACCCAACAATAAATAAAGTAGATGAAATGAGATTTAATATAAATCCTAAAAGAGCAATAAAAGTTAAAGTTCTAGTAGTACCTAATGTAATAGGAGTTGTTTTTGAATATAAATATTCTCTAAGTTCTAGTCCAGTTAAAAAACCAAAGACTAAAACCATCAAAAACTTAAAAAGCAAATAAATTGAAATTGTATGAAACATTATTAATCCTTGTATTGAGCCTTTATGTTCAATACTTCATCTTTATTATGTAAAAATATATCTACTAAAAAAGGTGAAAAATGTCTTCCTGATTCTTCTTTTAATAAATCAAAAGCTTTTTCAACTGGCCATGCTTCTTTATATGGCCTCCTAGAAGTCAATGCATCAAATACATCAGTAATAGCTACAATCTGTCCCATAATATCTATTTCATCACCTTTTAAACCATTTGGATATCCACTTCCATCAAATTTTTCATGATGAGTAAGAGCAATAGTTGCTCCTGCTTTTAAATATTTATTTTCAAATCCAGACAACATTTCATAACCAATTTTAGCATGTGTTCTCATTACAGTAAATTCAGCATCATTCAATCTACCTTGTTTTAATAAAATAGCATCTGGAATAGCTACTTTTCCTACATCATGTAAAGGTGATGCATGATATATTAAATCCTGCATCTCTTCATCTAATCCTGCTTCTTTTGCTAATAATTTAGAATATAATGCAACTCTTTTTGTGTGATTATGTGTATCTTCATCTCTATATTCAGCTACATTTGATAATACATCTAATGTTTCATATTCACCTTTAATAACTTTTTGAATAGCTAAATCAATCTCTGATTGAAGTTTTTTATTGTAATCTCTCAAAACTTTTTCAGCAGCTATAAGTTTTGACATATTTCTAAGTCTTATCATCATTTCAGAAACATCTATAGGTTTTGTTAAAAACTCATTAGCTCCAGCTTCTAGTGCTTTTAATTTTAATTCATGGCTATTATCAGCAGTAATCATTACACATATTGTATTTGATTGTATTTTTTTTATCTCTTTTATAAAATCGATTCCATTAATTTCTGGCATCATATAATCAATAAAAGCTAAATCATATTGAATCTCTTTGATAGATTCTAATGCTTTTAAAGGATCTTGAAATGAAAAGATATTATGCCCTTCATCTTTACAAATCTCTTCAAGTAATACTATATTTAAAATATTATCATCTACTATTAAAATATTTAATTCCATTTATTATCCTTTATTCATACTATTACTAAAATTCTCCAACTCTTTTTTTACTAATTCATATTCTTTCATATAGTCTTTATCTATTTTATTTTTTGCATCATCTTCCATTTGTTGTAATATTTCAACCATATAATCTAGATGAAATGTCATCATAGAACCTTTTACTTTATGTGCATTATGTTGAATTGCTTCTAAATCATTGTTTTTAATAGCATTTTCTAATTCTAACATATAATTATCTATAGTTTCCAAAAACTTAGTTAATACTTTATCAAAAATAACTGCTGGAATTCCTAAAGTTTTTGCTATTTTATCTTTATTATACTCAATACTTGTTTGATTTGCATTATTTACTTCAATTTTTGAATCTAAATATTTATTCAAGATTATATTTAAATCCTTTTCTATAATAGGTTTAGATAAATAATCGTCCATATATTGTAAAAATTTATCTTTATCACCTTCCATAGAATTTGCTGTAAGAGCTATAATAGGTACATGAGTAAGATTATTTTCATTTTCATACTCTTTGATTGCTTTTGTTGCTTCTATACCATCCATTTCAGGCATATTGATATCCATAAAAATCAACCCAAATTTATCTGTTTTGTATAATTCAACTGCTTCTTTACCATTATTAGCAATTTTATATTGTAATCCTTTTGTTTCTAATAAAATTTTAATTAATTCTTGATTAACTAGATTATCTTCAGCTATTAATACTTTATGGTCAAACATTAATTTAGTATTTAATACTTGTTTTGAATGTTTTTCTTTGTTATCTATAAAATGGATTAAAGCATTTAAAACATCAGATGTATCAAAGTCTAAAGGAATCGATATAATATTATTTGAATCTCCTAAAATAATTAATTTATCTTTATACTCAGGTAAATACTCTTTAGAAATTATAATATCATTTTCATTTGCTTTTGAAATATCATTAGTTTCTATTACTGAATGAACAATATTTTCTAAATAATTTTTTATTCTTTTATTATTTACTTTATATAAAGCAATATCTAATTCCATAATAGATTTTTTAAGGCTATTTTTCTCATCACCATTTTCTACTTCAATACAAAAATAAAATTCACTACCTTTGCCCTCTTCACTTTTTACTTTTAATTCACCACCTAATGCTTTAACTATTTTATAACTAATAGAAAGGCCTAATCCAGTCCCACCATATTTTCTTGATACAGAATTATCTGCTTGAGTAAATTCTTGGAATATATCTTTTTGTTTTTCTTTTGGAATACCTATTCCAGTATCTTTTACATAAAAACATAAAGTAGAAATATTTTCATTTTTTTGGATTTGTTTTACACTAAAAACAACTTCTCCATGTTCTGGTGTAAATTTGATAGCATTTCCTATTAAGTTTGAAATAACCTGTCTTATTCTAAATTCATCAGATTTTATAAGTCCAGTTAGATTGAAATCTAAATCAATCTTATAATTAATATCTTTTTCTTTTGCTCTTGCTTTGAAAAGTTCTGCTGCTTCTTTAAAAGAACAAATAGGTCTAAATTCTTTCTTTTCTATTGTTAATTTTCCACTTTCTATTTTTGAGATATCTAATACATCATTGATAATTTGTAATAATGCTTGTGAACTAGAGTGTACAGTATTAATATATCTTTTTTCTTTTTCTGGTAAATTTGATGATTTTAAAAGTAATTCTGTAAATCCTAAAATACCATTAAGAGGAGTTCTAATCTCATGAGACATATTAGATAAAAATAACATTTTTACTTGTTCTGCTTCTTTTGCTTTATTAATAGCATATATTAAATCTGTAATATCTTCTCTTAGAGCTATATATTCTGTAATTTCACCATCTATATTTTTTAATGGAGCAATAATTGATTTTACATAATATTCAGAACCATCTTTTTTTCTGTTTTTAATCTCACCTTTCCAGATTTTACCATTTTTAATAGTATTCCATAAATCATCATAAACTGCTTTACTTACATCTGGATGTCTTACTATATTATGAGATTTACCCAACAACTCTTCTTTTGAATATCCACTTATCCTACAAAACTCATCATTAACATAAGTAATAATACCTTTTGTATCTGTTTTTGATACAATAATTCCAGCATCTATAGCTTTTCTATAATCCTCTAAAAGAATATTTAATCCTAATACTTTTTCTCTTTCTTTCTCTAAAGTAGTAATATCATTTAAACTAATAATAGTTTTTGCTGAATATTGCAGTTTTTTTGCTGAAATATTGAAAATATATTCTTTATCATCTTTTTTTATTTTTACTTTATGTTGTTTATCATGATTTGATACTAAAAACTCAACCCAATTCTTATCTTCAAAAGAATAAATATACCCTTCTTCTTTTTCAAAAAAGTCACACACACAACTATGGTCTTTTGAAAAATCATCTAAAGTTTTAAATTGATCAAAAAATCTAAAAAAGGCATCATTAACATGTTCTATTTGCTTAGAATCATTTACAATAATAATATTATCTTGTGAATTTAATAAATCATAATAAAACAGTTCTCTTTTTTCTTGTTCTTGGATATATTCTTTAATTTTTTGTTCTCTGTTTTTAATAGCATCTATCATTTTATTAAAATACATTTTTACTAAATTAAATTCTGTAGTAGTATATTCGTATGTAATATATTCATATCTATTATTTGCTATTTTTGAAATACTTTGGATAAGTTGAGAAATTGGCTTTAAAACTAAAAATCTAACAAATACAAAAATAATACCTAAAATCAAAATAATAAAAATAATAGCTATTTTAAATGTTTCTAATGTTTTATGTAATACTTCTTTATTTATAGTAGATTGTCTATCATAAAATACTATTTCTACATTAAAAGGCTTAAATTTTAGATGACTAATATAATAAGTTTCGTTATTTAATGTAACAACTTCTATACTGTTGTCTAAAAATTTTTTCTTAAATAACTGAGGAATAATTTGTCCATATATTGAATAAATTTCATTATTTTCTTTTACAATAAATCCTTCTGATTTAAAAATATGACTAGATTTTATATCATGTATAAATTTATCTTTTGTTACTTTTACAACTCTTTGGAAACTATTATAATCTTTTGCATAAGCATAAAAAATAGTTCTATATAATAGATGCAATTGATTTTGAATAATAGTTTTATTTGTTCTTAATTCTTGTAATTTTTGGTTCGTTATTTCTTGTTGATTTGTTTCTTTTAAAAAAGCAAATATCAATATACCTGCTATTAAACTAATCCCAATTAATAATCCCATTAATCTAGATAATAAACTCTTCATTAATATACCTTAATCTGTTGTGTAATTTGTTCAATAGATTGATAAAAATCTTTAGGGGTAATTATAACATTAGGATAATTATGTAAAACTTTTATCATTTCTTGGATTTTGTTTTCTGGGACTGTTTGAGTATTTATAAATAAAGAAAATCCTGGAATATGAATAGAAGTATCTATAACTTTTATAAAATGTCTATATTCTCTTGCTATACTAGATTTTACATCTCCTATTGAATTGTTATATAATGTTGTATTATAAACTACATTTACATGATTTCCTACATATTTATAATGATAATCTCGTAATGTTTTATGATGTTTTTTAAATATATATTGAGTCATTAAATATCCACAAGTAGAAAGTTTATTTGTTAAATACACTTTTGTTTTAGAAGTTATATCATGAATACTATTTATATCTTTATCATTAGTAATAATCTGACAAGTATAATATGGCTCTTTTGATTTATTTAAAAAAGTAATTATTGGTTTGATATATTTAAATTCTTTTTTTAATCTCAAATAAGGTAAAGCACCTAATGTCATCATATCTATTTTTCCACTTTTAAAATTTTCTAATAATTTCTTATATGTAGGAGAATATACAAATTTATAAGTATCTCCTGTTTTTTGTGATAGATATTTTAATAACGGTTCATATTTATGATATAGATTATTTACTGTATCTGTAGGTAAAGGAGAAAACTTAATTACCTGAGCAAATATAAGTAGAGGTAAAAATAATACTATTTTTTTCATACAACCTCCTTTTTCACTTTAAAAATAAATTTTGCCCCATTTTCAATATTTTCTACTTCTAATACACCATTATGTTTTAAAGCTATTTGACTAGCTAAATATAATCCAACTCCAGTACCATTTTCTCTAGTAGTATAGTTCAAATCAAAAATTTTATCTTTGATTGCTTCGTCTACTCCACCAGCATTATCAACCACTTCTAAATAATAAAATTCATCATCTTGTCTTGTTTTGATTTTTATATTTCTAGGTCTAATATTTCTTTCTATAAAAATATCTTTTGCATTTGTTAATAATGTAATTAATAAATGCTCTAATTCATTTTCTATACCTTTAATACAAAAATTAACTCTTACTTCTATATCAATCTTAATAGCATGTGCCATAAATTCATCTTTTAACAGTAACAATACTTTTTTAATAACATTTTGAATACACACCTCTTTTGTATCAATATTATCTCTAAAAAAACTTCTAAATTGATCAATAGTTGTTAACATATGCTGAATTTGTAATTCAATAGATGTAATCATACTTTCAAACTCTTTTGAACTTAAGTTATTTTGCTCAAACTTTAAAATCTGTACACCCAAAGAGATAGAACCTAGTGGTTGTTTCCATTGATGAGCGATAGCATCTATCATTTCTCCCATCATTGCCATTTTTGATTTTTTTAGTAAAATATTTTCTTGATATACTCTTTTTTCAACTTCTTTTTTTACTTCTTCTTCTAAATTTTCTTTATGTTCATTTAATTCATCTATTTTTTTGTTTAATTGCCCTTGTAAATCAAAAAATTCATCTATCAATTTCCCAAATTCATCACTGTATCTATATTGTTTATAATCTATTTTTTTTCCATTTTTGTTATTTTTAATTACATTAATCAAATAACTAATAGGATTATAGATTTTTTTTCTAATCATAATAAATAATAAAACCGATTCTAAAATAAATATTCCTACACTAAATAATAGTAATAAAAATTGATATCTTAATTTATCTTTGATAATATTAATCTCTTTTGTATTTTCTTTTTTGATGATATATCTGATATTCTTTAATTCTTCTAATAAAAACAATAACTTTTGCCCATAAATAGTAATATCTAAATTTTTATTTAATACATTTTTTTGAATATCTAAAATTTCACCAATTAGTTTTTTAATATATGCAAGTTCTGTTAATTCTGTAGCTGTAAAATACTTTGTATTTAATAAATTTTTTAATGCTACACCATCTACTAACAAATTATCACTATTTACATAATGATTTACAAATAACTTTGGAATTTCATTTTGATGATAAAAATATGCTCTTTTTGCAACTTGGTCTAAATTTAATATACTACTTTCTATTTGGTCTACAATGTATAATGAATTAAAACTTTTTGATTTAATTTGTAAAATTTTGTTTGAATAATAATTAAACACTACTATTTCATAAGAAATAAATCCTAAAATCACTATGTCTAATACAAATATAGATATTAAGAAATTTTTGATTTTTAAATTAAGAAATTTCCTCATTAAGAAAAAATACAATACAACACCTAAAGAAACAATCAATAAAACTATCAAAATAATATCTTTTGTAGTAATCAAATCTTTTAAACTCACATTTTGTTCTAAGATATTAATAGTTTGTATTCTTTGTTCGTATGGTATTTGTCTAATCCTTTCTATTTCCGAATAAGGAATAGCTTGCATAGCTTTTTGGATGATAGAATATAATTTCGGATATTTTTTATTTATACCAATATGCTCTTCACCAGCTTTATTGATAAAAGTTTTTATAATTTTAAAATCTTTTAAATATTTTGTATCTGGAATATAAAATACTAATGCTGCATCAATCTCTCCTGATGCTAACTTCTCATAAGGATATTTACTATATACTACTTGTGCATCTTTTGTTTTTAATAAATCCCTTAAAATAGAATATTGAGCGATATATACTTTTTTATGTTTTAAATCTTTTAAAGATTTAATATCACTATCTTTTTTTACTATTAAATAGTATGGGCTATAATTATAAGTTCTGGTATAATAAAACCACCTGGCTCTTTCTTTTGAATAACTTAATGCCATAATACCATATGTTATACCTTGTTTTGCATCTGTAAATGCATCACACCAATATTTGTAAAATACTGGCTGTAAATTTAAACCACCATATTTATTTAATAATTTCATATAATTTATATGTATAGAATTGCCATTTTTATCCACTGGCCAATAAGTCATAGAAGAAATATAAATAACTGGATGATATTTTAAAAAGTTTTGTTCTTCTGGAGTATATTTTATTCCAAATAAATAAGATATAAATACGACTCCTAATATAAATTTTTTCATCAACTTCCCTATTTTTTGTTTTTTTAATTAATTTTATATAATTATAACATAATAGAAATGACATTTTTATTACATAAATATAGGACAATGTCACAAGAATGTTACATTTCTACACACATCATAATTTCCATCACCATAAAAACATACTAATTTTATCTTTTTTATGTTACACTACAAAAAAATCAACAAAAGGAGAAAATATGAAAAAATTATTTTCAGGACTTGTAGGAACAGCACTTTTAGCTACTTCTGCATTAGCATATCAATATATTACAATAGGAACTGGTGGAGTAACTGGGGTTTATTATCCAACAGGTGGAGCTATTTGTAGAATGATGAATAAAGTAAAAAAAGATACAAACATCAAATGTACTGTAGAAAGTACTGGTGGAAGTGTTTATAACATTAATAGCATCAAAAAAGGTGAACTTGATTTCGGTATTGCACAAAGTGATGTAGTATATCAAGCATATAATGGAACTGGGAAATTCAAAGGAAAAGCTTATAAAGATTTAAGAGTTGTTATGTCAATTCACCCTGAATTACTAACATTTGTAGTAAGAAAAGATAGTGGAATTAAAAATCTAAAAGATGTAGCAGGAAAAAGAATCAATATCGGAAATCCAGGAAGTGGTAATGAAGCAACTGTAAATTTACTATTTTCTCAACCAAGTCTAAAAAATATTCACTTCAATAAAGAAGGACTAAAAGCAGCTGAATGTCCAAACGCTCTAAAAGATAAAAAAATTGATGGATATTTTTATGTAGTAGGACATCCAACAGCAAATATCAAAGATGCAGCAAATTCTGTAGCAATTGATTTAATCAACATAGATGGTCCAGCAGCACAAAAACTTGTAAAAGAAAAACCTTATTATGCATTTGGAATTATTCCAGCAGGTATGTATAAAGGTGTAAATCACGATACAAAAACTTTTGGTGTAAAAGCTGTATTAGTTACAAGTGCTAGTATGAATGATAAAGCAGTATATTCTATGGTAAAAGCTATCTTAGATAATTTTGACAAATTCAAAAAAATGCACCCAGCATATAAAACTTTAACAAAACAAGATTTATTAAAAGGATTTGATCATAATATGATGCATCCAGGTGCTGTAAAAGCATTTAAAGAAGCAGGATTACTATAATCCTTCTTTCTTTATCTATATTCAATCCTATTTCTACCCTTCTGTTTTGCTTCATACAAAGCCTCATCAACTCTCGATATTAAAGATTCATAATTATCATTAATCCCTATAGATGTAACACCTATACTAATAGTAAATTTTATCTCTTTATTATCAAAATGAACAATGTTATTTTCTATGCTATCCTTAATCCTTTTTGCCAATCTTAAAGCACCCGTAATTTTAGTATTTGGTAGTACAACTAAAAATTCTTCTCCACCATATCTTCCAAACAAATCACTATCTCTAATAACTGAAAACACTATTTTTGCCATCTCTTTTAGAGCTATATCTCCTGCTAAATGTCCATATGTATCATTGATTTTTTTAAAAAAATCAATATCTAACATCAAAATAGAAAAAGGCTCTTTTTTATATCTTGAATATGTGTGAAGTAGTTGTTGTATAAAAATTTCACTTTCTTTTTTATTATAACATCCAGTCAAACCATCATAAATAGCATTTTTTTCAAATTCTTCTATTTTATTATTCAAACATTCAAATTTATCAATAATATAAAGATTGTCTTTTTTTAATACCCAATAAAATTTTTTATTAATCTCTAATTTATCACATTGCATATCTTGGATATTTTTAATAAAAAACTCTTTAGTTATCTCTTTTATATTTGAATTTATAATAATATTATCATCTTCTACTTTAATAAGTGCATCAAAACTATTTTCCAATAATATCCTCCATCGCTTTTTGTGTAGTTGAATATGTTTTTATATTATCCAAAAGTAAATCTAAATGAGTAAGACTTTTAGCTATTGCAGGTGTGATACCTGTAAGATATGCGTTTGAGCCCATATAATGAATTGCATTATTTAATTTTATAATTTGTCTTGCTACTTCACTATTCATATCATATATAGCACCTATATCTACTATCACATGTTCAATCTCACTTTTATCTAAAAAGTCTAATATTTTATCAATAATTTTTAATACTCTATGAGAATCTAAACTACCAACTATAGATACCATAATTGTGTTATGCCATACTTTTGCAATAGGAGCTTCTCTTTCTTCAAGTTCTTGCATTGTAGTAATTCTAACTTCATTGTTTTTTTTCAATAAATTCACAATAATAGAAGAAGTTATCCCTTCAAAAAACTGTGTTAAAATAGCTACATTATCATAATGAATAATATCTATATCATCCATCTTTTTTAGAATTGGAAATTTTAAATAACAAGTATATACAGAATCTTTAAAATTAAAAAAAGAATCTTCACCTTTGATTTCTATAATCTTTTCTAAAAAATGTTGTAATGCTTCTGTTTCTAAAGAATGCAAATCCAAATTCGCATGCAAACATTCCTCAAAAAAACCTAAAAAATCATCATAATATCTATATTCATCATCTTTTTCATTGTCATCAAAAAGTTCTATCCATAATTGCACTAACTCCTCATTATAATTTTGCACAATCTCTAATAATTGTCTTTTAAAATTATCATTCATACCTAACCCTTTATTGCTAAAATTATTTTGTCATCTACCCTTTTAGAATAAAACACTCCACATACTACTATTAAATAGATATCGTCAATCATTCTATTTATATTATATAACTTTTCTTCATCAATACCATCACTAAATATAAAAATTTTTGAAGATAATGTTAAATCATAACTATATTTTGCAACTGAAGAGACAGTTTCTCCCACTATTGCGTTGTTGAAACTTTTTTTTATCATAGTATTATTTTCTTTATAGATTGTTTCAATATTTCCCACTCCACATAAATGAATCTTATTATGAGTAATTTCACCTGTACATAAAACTGCACTTCTTAAAGAATTTTCTTTTAATTTAAGATTTAACTCTTTTAAAAAATAAGTACTTAAACTACAAGAAAAAATAGTATTTAAAAAATAATTTTTTATAAATTCTGCGGATTTATTTGCTTGTATTCCATGTCCACTAGCATCACCTAACATAAAAAATCTACCCTTTTTAACAAAAAAATCCCCACTTACATTAAGCCCCATATAATTTTCACTAAAAACGACTAAATTATTATTTAAAGTTTTCGGTTTCAATAAAAAAACACTACCTTTTAAAATATCCTTTGATGTAAAAATCAAAAAATCAAAATAATCATTATTTACTAATTGATACAATCCTAAACCTAAAGAATTTCTGCTAGATGTACCTTTTTTGATAGCCCATGAAATATCATCTATTCCCTCTTCATCTAATGCAGCTAGCAAAAACTCATCATTCTCTTTTAAAAGCCAAATTTCTCCTATTTTTGCATATTTCAAAATATTTGTACCTAATTCCATAATAGCAAAAGAAAAAAAATTCATATATTCTTTTTTCTCTTTTTTTAGTGTATTTAAAATATCTATCTTAGCAAACAGCAAATCACTATCTTTAGAGATTTTATATTTATTTTTTATAATCATACTAAAACACTCCATTTTGAATTAACCTAATAAAAGATTATATCATAAGATTTAATATCTTTTTTTGTTATAATTAAAGTTATATTAAAAATTAAGGAGTCTATGATGAAAACACCTCATCGTGATAAAGAGGCTCATATCAATCCTAATTTAGAAGAAGAATTGATATCTGAGCTAGAAGGACAGAGGAATTTCAAAAGTGGAAAACTATATTGGTTAATCGCACTTATTGCTTTTTCTTGGTCACTGTTTCAACTATATGTTTCATATTATCCAGTGAATTCTACTATAGTTAGAAGTATTCACTTATCTTTTGGTATTGTTTTAGCATATTTAATATACCCTGCTAGAAAAACAAAAGAAAACTTATCTACAATTCGTTGGTATGATTATCTATTTGCCATAATAGCTGGACTTGCAGTTGCTTATATTGCAATCGATTATGTAGGTATTTCAAATCGTCCAGGTGATTATCTAGAAAGAGATATCATAGTAGCTATTATTGGAACTATATTTTTACTTGAAGCAAGTAGAAGAGTTTTAGGACTTGCTTTAGGAATTGTAGCTATTACATTTTTATTATATGATTATTTTGGACCTTATATGCCAGAAATTATCTCTCACAAAGGTGCTAGTATAGAAAAACTAGCAGGACAAATGTATCTTACTACTGAAGGTATTTTTGGTGTTCCATTAGGAGTGAGTGCTGGGTTTGTATTTTTATTTGTATTATTTGGAAGTTTACTAGAAAGAGCTGGTGCTGGTGAATATTTTATTAAACTTGCTTATGCTACACTTGGTAAATATTCAGGTGGTCCAGCAAAAGCTAGTATTGTAGCTAGTGGGCTAACTGGTATTGTAAGTGGAAGTTCAACTGCAAATGTAGTAACTACAGGAACATTTACAATTCCTCTTATGAAAAAATCTGGTATGCCAGCAGAAAAAGCAGCAGCTGTAGAAGTAGCAGCTTCAACTAATGGACAACTTATGCCACCAGTTATGGGTGCCGCAGCATTCATCATTGCTGAATTTTTAGGATTATCTTTTAGTGATGTTATTATCTCAGCTGCAATTCCTGCAGTTGTTAGTTATCTTGGGTTACTTTATATTATACACTTAGAAGCTCAAAAACTTGGACTAAAAGGGGAAGATCCAGATAAACTTCCTAAAAAATGGGAAACATTTAAAAGTGGTCTACATTATTTGATACCTGTTGCATATTTAATGTATGTGCTTATTGCTCTTCGTCAATCAGCACAAAGTGCAGCTTTTAGTGCTATATGGATGCTTATGGTTATTATGATTATTCAACACCCTTTTAAAGCTTGGTTAAACAAAGAAAAATTAGAAAAAAAACATTTTATTGCTGGATTTATAGATATTTTTCATGGAATGGTAATGGGTGCAAAAAATATGGTGCCTATCGCACTTGCTACAGCAGTTGCTGGTATTGTGGTAGGAAGTATTACTCTTACAGGTCTTGGACAAGTTCTTTTAGATGTGATTGATACTTTAGCTGATGGTAATATTTTAATCGTATTACTTTTAACAGCTGTAATATCACTAATTTTAGGTATGGGACTTCCTACTACTGCAAACTATATCGTAGTTGCTTCACTTACAGCTCCTGTAATGATATCTTTAGCATGGGATAGTAATTTCTTAATCCCTACAATCGCTGCTCACTTATTTGTATTTTATTTTGGTATTTTAGCCGATGATACACCACCTGTTGGTATTGCAGCTTACGCGGCAGCTGGTATAGCAAAATCTAATCCTATAAAAACAGGTATTCAAGGATTTATTTATGATATGAGAACAGCAATTCTTCCTTTTATGTTTTTCTTTAATACTCAACTACTTTTAATAGACAAAGTTGATGCTTATGATGCAAATACATTTACTTTTATTCATAATCCTTTATTAATCATAGCTATATTTATAACTGCCCTACTTGGTATGGTAGCATTTAGTAGTGCTACTCAAGGATGGTTTATTAAAAAAGCAAACATTATCCAAAGATTATTATTTTTAGCAGTAGTTCCACTTATGATGGTGCCAAATTTAATGGTAGAATATATTCATTTACCTGATGAATATGTATCTTGGGCTATAGGACTTGGAATATTAGTATTAATCTACTTTTGGCAAAAAATGGAGCTTAAAAAAGAGAGTTAATCTCTCTTTTTTCTCTTATACTCATCTAAATTTTTGATATAATCCTAATAAAAAAGGTATTTAATGAATTTAGAAAAAATCTACGAAATAGTTACAAAAAGAAATGAAAAAATTAATAATCTTTATAATGATTTAAGTGAGTATAAAGAATTTTTTGAAAAAATATTAACTGAAATCAATCTACCTATAAACAAAGAAACTATGCACTCAATCACTCAAAGATTTGTAAATCTAA
>Ga0256843_1002072_pt1 | contig 14999 bp, 14 predicted proteins | sample AlvinellametaG_FD_191572 | JGI IMG/M metagenome (GOLD analysis project Ga0256843, IMG submission 191572) | Pompeii worm associated microbial communities from hydrothermal vent at the East Pacific Rise, Pacific Ocean - Alvinella | ecosystem: Host-associated > Annelida > Integument > Unclassified ... | reverse complement strand
ATCAATGTATCCTCTTTTTGAGTAGTGTCGTTGCATTATTCTTCTCTAGTAGTTTTAACAATTCATATGCAGTATACGATTTAAACTTTTGCATAGTCTTACCTATATCATCACTACTTGCTACAAGATGTAGATGATTTTCCAATATTACATAAGAGAAGATAGTCATATTATCATTTTTTTGTAGATAAGATAATGAGTTAATAATAATTTGTACACTCTCTTGGTTCGTAAATATAGGTAGCCAGTGGAGTACTGTACATGTTAAGAAATGTGGATGTGTTGGTTCATATATCTTATATCTACTCCGTCCCATTTTTTAGTATAGCATTTTATGGGTTACATGAGGTTTGCTTTGTTATTTGGAGTCTGATATGCATTCCACAGCTGGAGCTGTGGAACGAGTAAAAGATATAGGTGTCAGATATAGGCAGATATAGGTGTCAGGTGAACGCAATCAGCTAATACATCTATGCCACATCTCTGTTTATACAGATACTTCCCTACTTGCTCAACATGCGGTCTTCTTGACATGAGAACTTCTTAGAAGTATAGTATAGCATTTTATGGATTATAGGAGTGGGAAAGAAGTCATAAGTAAAATGAATAATCTCCATAAGTAATATTAAGCAATATTAAAGTCCTCTATTGCTATGCTTTCTAACCTAAACTATTTAAGGAAAGAAATGTTAAAAAAATCAATTATAACGCTTATGCTCATCTCAACTTTCGCTTCAAGTTCTCTTTTCGCTAAAAATGCTCAACTACTCTCACTTGCGGCACAGCAAGTAAAATTGACAAAAAAAATATCGCATGCTTACCAGTCAAAAGCGAGTAGTGCAAGTATTTTGTCTTCTATTAAAACCTTAGAAATGGGTCAAATAAAACTTAAAAAACAGGCAAAACACACGTCTGAAATTAAAAATCTATTGGTCTATTTAAATATTTGTGTTAAAGAGCTAAAAGCCCTTGTTCGTAAGCCTTATAGCCGTGAAAATGCTCAAAAAGTTGTAGATTATGGGGTATCTATCTCAGAAGGTAGCCGTTATATTGCTAAATCTTAAACACCTTTGTCATTAAATCGCTCTTTATAAGCGCATTTTTGACAAAGCTCCTCTACTGCTTTTTTCTCTTTAAACCCTTCTATCATTGCTCTTGTTCTTGGTGTTGCCAAAATCTCAGAGAGTCTGCTTTTATGTAAATCTCCTAAAGCAATGATGCCATCACAGTCTAAACAACACGGTATGACTTTACCACTGGCTAAGACAGCAATGTGTGACTGCAAGCCTTGGCATGTGCCGTCGCCATAGATTTTATTTTGCAAGGAAGGCCACTCAAAGTAGTCATCAAAATGTACCAATATTTTAGAAGCCAAACGTATGCTTTTTGGGCGTTGGGAGTAGATCTCTTCTAAGTCAAGTTTGGTAGAAAATGTTGTAGAGAGCTTCTCAAAAAGTGTGGTATTGAAGCTGCGTTCACTCATAAGCGTGTCTAAGTTCCATACTCTAAGGTTTACAAATAACGCTGCTTCTCTTTTGAGTTTTTCTTGACACAGGTCAAGTATGGGCTGTATGTATTGTTCAAAATGTAGTGTGGTATCGTTTTTATTGAAGCTATTAAGAGAGATATTAATCTGTTTGACACAAGGATGAAAAAGTGTATCGTAAGCATGCTTTTTTAAAAAGTACCCACTAGTAGTAAGCAGGGCTTTGAGTCCATGTTTTTCAATAATATCTAAATACGCTCCAAGGTTAGAGAGCGTTAAAGGGTCACCTACCACATGACACGCTATCTCTTTGGTATAGGCTTTTGCTTGTACGATGACCGACTCAAAAAAATCCAAATCCATCGCTTGTGTTGGAAGGTTTTTAGTCGGACAAAAAGAGCAACTTAGCCCACAAACATTGGTAAGTTCTACATACATACGGTAAAATTTCATCTTATTTTCCTAAAAACTATAAGAGATATCGGTAAAAATCATATCATTCTTTTTGATGCTATCAAAGAGTACTGACCCCCCTATGTAGTCAACCAGACCCACATTGAAGTTGACTCCTTGGGCTAACTCATACTTTACCCACGCACGTTGAAAGCCCCCCTCATCTAACGCTTTCCCATACAATGAGATGAGATAATTGGCAGTGAGTGTTGCGTTCATAAAGTCTGCACTTACACGTAAAGCATGTTGGTAAGTCTCTTTTTCTAAGGGTACACGTTCGTGTGATAAACGACTATCGTAGTGGTTAAAATGGCGTAGGGCTACATCGTAACTTACTAATGTGTCTGCAAAGCCTTTGTACTCAAAACCTAACAAGCCATCGGTACGTGAAAGACTTTTTTCTTTGGTACTACTATAGTGTAAGTCATCAAAATACGCCACTTCACTCTTAAAAAGCCAAGCCCCCCATAAGAGGTTAAACGCCGTACCTACCATAGTGACTTTTTCATGAGAAAGTATGGGGGTGCTTTGTTGTTTCACATACCCAGCATCTGCATAGAGTTTTGTTGCATAAACGTTTACATCCCAGCCTGAAAACTCTCCACCTACAGAGAGTGCATAGGTCACATCATCGGTTTTTTCTTCTGCAATACGGGGGTCATTCATAGGGTTAAAAGCAGAACCAAAAGGTGGGTTTTTAGAAAAACGCTGTTCAACGATTGCTATAGGGGTAATACGCCAATCTCCTATAAAATAATCAAACTTTACCATGCCCACAGGAAGACGTAAATCTTCAATATCTACCATGGCGGGTTTACGGTTGTCTATGGGGTTAAGCACATCGGTAATACGAATGGTATCACTACGCCCCCAAACCACCACTTGTCGCCCTATTTTGACATCTAAGGAGTCACTTAGGCTACCTTCTACATAGGCATCAAACAGTGCCAATTCATGGTGGTTCTCTTTACGTTCATCTTTACTGTACTTCTCATCTCTTAGGTCATAAATGGCATCGTAGTAGTATTTGGCGTTGGTTTTGAGTTTCCATCCATTTTCAAACTTATGCTCATAGTCTAAAAAGAGTGAGCTTTTTACACTATTCACATTATCGTGTGGAGTCTTAGCACTGTAAGCATAGCTAAGTTGTTGGGTTAGCTTACCCGTAAGCCCCTCAATAAACCCTGTACGCTCCTCACTTAACTCACTACTGCCATCGTCATCAAAGCCTTCCATAGCCTCACTGGTTTCATTGCTTATGGGTGTGGAGCTCTCATCAAACTCATCAAAGTCATCGTCTATGCTCTGGGCATATAACACACCAGCTAACAGTAAAGAGAGTACAATCTGTTTTTTCATTCTCTACAGTCCTTTTTCAAGTCTTCGTGTGGTAAACATGCTGTCTGCAATGTTTGTGTTGAGTTTAATATGGCTAAATTTAAGAAGGGTTTTATGCGTAACACGCTTCCCTTTTTTTGTTGTCATTGTCATTTCATCTGCTAACCATACCCCATTTTGCTTGTGCATTTTTTTAATATCTAGGTACTTTTTCTTACCATTACGCATAAAGTTAATGGCACGTACAACCACAAAGTTGTCTTGACGTACAATGGCTACGGTTTTGGTATAGCCTGACTCTTTGACTACCTTTTTGGTACGCGGTTTTGCCTCTATCATCCACGCTTTATGCCCTCTTACTTTGGTCTCTTTTAAAAGTTTAAAATCAAAGTCTTCCAAGTTTCTATCGGTCATATCAAAGTATGAAAAGTCAGACCCCATAAAGCTAGAACTCTTGTCAGAACTAGGAATACGTTTTACTTTTTTGAGTGCTGGAAGGTAGAGCCATTGGTCATCATCTTTGTTTGCATCGTTGTAGTCAAAGGTAAGAAAAGAGGTATTTTTTACATCTGCTGGCGATTTGAAAAACATAATTTTATGTTCGTCTTCTCCAAAATCTTTGCTATAGGTGTGTAAGTTACGTACTCTTTTTTTACCATTTTTGTCTATGAGTACCATAAGCATATCTTCTTCTAAACTCTTACCATCATCACGGGCATCTACTTTGGTCATAATCTCTCTTGCTTTGGCATCGTCTGCTACAAGTTGTGTGCTTAAAACAGTAAGTCCTAGTGACAATGCAAGTATCATTTTTTTTGTATTCATCTTCTTCTCCATAGTGTTATTATTTAATCCAGCCACGTTTGGCAACGACCATCATGAGTGCAGGTGCTAAAAAGAGGTCTGACAAGAGGGCTAAAACAATGACCGATCCTGTTAAAAATCCAAAGTTTTGCACCGATACCATTTGTGCCATTAAGTAGGCATAAAATCCTAAAGCAAGTACAATAGTGGTAATGACCATGGCTTTACCTGTGGTAAAAAATGTCTGCTCTATGGCTTTGGCACTGTCCCCACTCTCAAGGTAGTATCTTCTAAAATTGTGTAAGAAATGTATGGTGTCATCTACGGCTAACCCTATGGCAATACTCCCAATGAGCAAAGTAAACATATCAAGAGGTACATTCCATACATACATCATTAGTAAACCCAAAATAATAGGGGCTAAGTTTGGAATCATACTTAAAAGTCCTAAACGTACCGAGCCTAAAATAAGCATCATCATAAACGTAATCAGCACAGCTGCAATAAAGTAACTCATCACCGATGAGTGTACCGCTTGTGCAAAGGTATTGATGAGTAGTGGCACCATTCCTGTGGTTTCTATGTGTGCATTTGGAAAGGCTTTTGCCACTTCATCTTCTACATAGTGTAACACATCTACGGCTTTGACTGCATCTGTCCAAGGGAGTTTAATGGTCACTCTTGCTTTTGAAAATTGACTATCTACCACATCTTCCAAATCGTCTGAACCAGAGTTTTCAAACAAGAGTAACTCTTGAGATACGAGGTTAGCATCTTTAGGTATGCTGTAGTGTTGCTCACTGTTTTCATGCAAGGCTCTGTTGGTCTCTTTTACAATGGTTGCAATGGAAACTACTTTTCCAATGTGCGTATGTGCATCACTATAGGTTTCTAGTTTTTGGCTTAGTTGGTTAAGCTTCTCTAGGCGTTCTGGGTTATTCCAACCATTTTCAACGCCTGTGTCGATGATGCTCTCTATGGTTACCGTTCCGTTCATATGTTCGTCTATGACTTGTGTAGAAATACGGTTTGGATTTTGTTCTTGAAACCAAAATAGAGGGTTATGAGAGAGTTCTATTTTCATCGAGGCAAAAAGTGCCACCCCAACCAAAAGCATAGAAGTAACAATAATCATTTTATAGTGACGTATAGGAATATGTGCTAACTTTTGCATTAATTTATCGAGTCTTCCTAAGCGTTCTACTTTTTTTGCTTTAAGTTTAGTAATGCTCAGTAGTGCAGGCAACAAGGTTAAGGTCAAAATAAGTGAAACCATCACCCCCAATGAAGCAAATAGACCCAAGTCAGAAATAGGTGCCACCTCTGAACCAGCAAATGAACCTACCCCAATAGCCGTAGTAACCGAAGTCATCGCAATGGCAAGTCCTGAGTGTCCTAAGGTGTAAGAAATGGCATCTTTTTTCTCACCCATTTTGTTAAATCTGTCAAAGAAGATAGACAAAATGTGTACCGTAGCCCCTACAGAGACTGCCAAGAGCAAAGAAGGTACAATTTGCGTAGGCAACTTAAACGCAGCACCTACCCAAGCCATACTCCCAATAGTTGTCATCAACGATAAGATGATAATAATCAGTGGATAGACCACCGCACTCACACGTCTAAACATAATGAATAAAAAGAGAATAATAATAAGGAATGTCACACGTGTAAACTTTTGCATATCCGCACGCATTTGTGATTTTAGAGCATCCATTACAGAAGGACTTCCTGCCACATAAATCTCTAAGCCCTCTTTTTCATACTGCTTAACTATGGCTAAAACAGCATCTACAACTTGTGCATTTTCTTGGTCGGTGATAAATGCTTTTTTTGTTGTGGTGTCACTAGCATCTTCCTCTTCAAACCCTTCATCAAGACTCTCTTTTGCTTCACCTACATGCGAATAGGCATCGGTCTCAACAATAATCGTGGTCATTTTTTCATCTGCTGAGATGAATAGGTCTTTATAGAAGTGCGATGCCATCACACGCTTTTTAATCTCGTTGACCTCATCTTGCGTGGTAGGGAAAGGTTCTAAGAGGTCATCGGTGAGTAGTTGGTCACCCTCACCTCGTGTATTACGTACACTATAGAGTGACGTGACATCTTCTAAAAAAGGCACTTTCTCCTCTATGGCTTCATGAATCTCTTTGAGTTGGTTTAAAAATTTGAGTGTAAAAATGCTGTCACTTTTAATGGCAATAGCAATACGCTCATCTCTTCCAAACTGTTCTCTAAATGTGTTGTAGGTTAAAAGTACTGGGTCATCAGGATGCATAAACCCTTCGGTAGAAGTATCAAATTTGATTTGTGGCACATGGGACAAAGGTGCAACAAGAAGAAGCAACATTACCACAATGACCTTTAGCGGATTGTGGTAAATAAAGGTTCCAAACCTACCCATGAGTGATTCTAATTTATTGTGCATTATTTTCCTTTATAATTAACGTCGTATTTTAGTATATTGCGTGTGAACTCTATATGAATTTTTAAGAAAAATTAAAATCTATAGGTAATATGCAGTGCGGGCAAAAATCCCATCTGCTCATACACACCCTCTTCTTGATAAAGATCATTATACTTGATTGCATCTATATTTTTACGAAAGAGTGCATTGATATTCATCAATTCTAACGTATATTCTATGCGTTGTCTCTTTGAGAGCCTTTGGGTTTTAGAAATTTGAATATCTAAATCGTAATTTACTTTGAGTCTTTTACTGTAAGGTTCTCCATACACAGGCTCAACATAGGTCTGATGGTTATAACTGTAGCTTTTCGTTCCTACAACAGGTGTATAGGGAATACCTGAACTATATTTGGCATAAAAAGAGGCCCTCCATGACTTTGAAAAGTGGTAATTTCCACTAAGTTGCAAGGTATGAGGAATGTCACCAACAAAAGTGTATTCTCTTGTCTCATTGGTACTTAAGGCTCTTTTGGCACGCACATAGGTGTACGCAAGCGAAAAGTCAAAGTTCTCTATGTGCTTTTTATAGGTCACATCAACCCCATACGCTTCACCTTTACCCACCGCTTCATAGCGTGTAAAGTCATCACGAATGGCTAAATTTTTAAAACTTTTATAATAGGGTTCAACCAACAAAGAGCTATGGTCAGAAAACTTCTTTTTCATACTCAACATGGTGTGTATAGAGTGCTCTTCTGTCTCTATTTTTGGGTTACCAAAGCCTTCAATTTGCATAAAACTTGAAGGGCGTTGAGAGTACTGCCCAAGAGAGAAGGCAAGTTCTAAGCTTTTATCTACATGATGTACGTACGACATACGTGGGTCACATCCAGAGCCCAAATTTTGAAAATCGGTCTTCCAAAAACGAAGCCCATAGCGTAAGCGGTCATCTTCGCTGAGTTTCCATATGTCTTGTGCAAAAAGGGTGTACTCTTTAGCATAAAAAGTCTTATCCAAATCGACAATACCTTGTTGGGTAATTAGACCCGAAAAATCATCTGTTCTAGGAGCATTGGAGTGTACTTTGGTAGGAGCATCAATATATTTAAGCTCTGTACCAAGCATTACCGTATGCTTAGCTAGATTCCACACCGTTTCATGGTAGAGTCCATACTCTCTGGTTTTTGTATCTACATAATAATTTGCATCATAAAAAGAGGAGTGGTTGGTATGAGAGAGCCTATAGAGTAAAGTATGGCTTGTGACATTGTCTCCTAGATAGACCCAACGTACTCCTAGGGTATTGAAATTGTATGCTAAGTTAATTTTACCTACAGCTAAAGGGTCAGACTCTACATTAAACGTATCATGTATTTTAAGGGTATCATTGGCAGTTAAGACTTCTAATGAAAAGAGGTTATCGCCTTGTGTATGCGAAAGTACCATCTGAGCATCATAAAACTGAGGAAAACGTGTAAAGGTTGTCTTTTTGCGTGCATCTTTACTGTCAGAATCTAACTCATCAAGTATTTTATCGGCAAAGAGGTCAAAGTACGAACGCCGTGCAGAGATAAAAAGATTGGTATGCGTTGCAAGTTTTGTATCGTAGGCAAAGTCTGCATCATAAATACCCATATGCACATGCCCACTCTCTTCTCCCTTTGGGTAGTGCGGTACCATATCTACCACCGCTCCCATCGCACCATAGCTCACATCGAACCCACCAAGATAGGCATCTATCTGGTCTATCATCTCTGGGGCAACGACTGAGTGTAAGCCACCAAAATGAAACAAATAACCCAAAGGCAAGTGGTTCAGGCTAAATTGTGTTTCACGTGGTTTAGAACCGTGAATATACATATCTGAACTCTTGTCATTGTTAGTACTCACAACACCTGCAAAAGTATGCAAAGCTTTAATGGCATCTCCATTGCTCCCTGCTGTCTCTAAGGCCTCTTTTTTTGTCATCTGTTTTTGCATCGGTGCATTGGCTAAATAGCCCTCTTTTTGTAAGGGGGCATCGTCTAAATGCTTTGCAGTCACTTCAATGCTCTCTAGGGTAGTACCCTCTGCTGACAATGAAAGTAGTGCCAGCGTACATGCGATAAATATTTTTCTTATCATTCCTAACTTACTTCTATTCATCTATGGATTCTTTACACTTATTTGAGCTGTCAATGCTTTAGCAATGACATTTTCCAACTGAGAAAATGCTTTGTCCATCGCTAAGACTATTTCAGAAGTAGTCTCATTTTTAAGTGCTACTTTCGTAGCAAAAAGTTCTGAGAGTTCTTGCTTACTTTGGGTATGGCTTATCTTCCAAGAGGCTTCCAGATAAACATACCCCCCTTGAGCGATAAAACGGGTTACAACTACTTTTACACGCTGGGTAGGTTGGCTTTCACACTCCCACGGGTAGGCATGGACTTCTGGTTGTTGTAATTTTTTTTGAAAAAAAGCAATCAAACGCATAGTTAAGCTTACATCCAAATCTTCTGCCCATGTACCATCGCTTAAAAAAATTACTTCACTGTTGCTTTTAGCAATGGCTATCTCTCTTTTAAACAAATACTCAGGTACTTTTACCTTCTCTACCCCTACATACATCTTCTTTTTTGCCTCTAAGGTTGAGGGGGTCGAAGCAGTAGAGAGTACATAGTAGTGTGTTCCGAAACATCCACTCAATAGCAGACTCACCACTGAGGCAAAACATAGTTTAAGTATTGACATTATTTATCTCCAAAAATAAGTGAATTTGGTTTACGATTAAGCATTTTTAAGAAGAGTTGCATCTCTTTTGAGGTTTGTGTTACCGTACGCAAAGTATCTGAGAGTTGACGCATCATTAGAGCATTGCTATCGTACCCTTTGACTACCTCTTCTGTACGCTTCAAGGTTTGGGTAAGTGTAGCAAGCGTTTTATTTACTCTTTTTGGCATGACTTTAAATGCAGGCTGTTTGGTCATTTTTTCTACCTCATCTACCACTTGATTTAACGACAATAAAACTTTATTAGCATTTGATATAGGCTCTTTTGTGGAATCTACCACTTGAGTAAATGAGGCTAAAAGTTCAGACAATGGAAGCTTATTTAACATTTCAAGTGTCTCTGAAACACGTTGCATTATGCTCATCTCTTTTTCTGAATTGACAGGTATGACGGTGTAGTCTTGGATGGTTTCAAGAGTTACATTTTTTTCACTCTCTTGGAAAGAAAGTGCTATAAACTGAGCCCCAGTAAAAGGGTCTGTTGCACGTATGTTTGCCTCTAATCCTTCTTCTATGGCAGTGTAGAAGTTTGCTTTTCCTGTAGAATGGACTTCATAATCTTTAAAGACAGAAGTATCAAGCTCTATTAGCACTTCTCCTAACATTTTATGACGCTTTTTACTATAGAAGAGTTTAATCTCAACAACCCTACCTATGTCAAAGCCATCAAAACGCACTGCTGATCCATCACTCAAGCCTGCAATAGAGTACTCCGTTTTCAAGAGAAACTTTTCATACGATTTTTTATTTCTATTGAGTGTTCTATTTTTTGCTTCTGTCTCATTTTTATACAAAGTAAAAATTTGATCTGAAGCAGGAGCTTTAGTACTATTTTTAGCAGAAGTTGAGAAGACTATCCCCCCTCGTAACAAAAAGTTCAACGGTGCAATGTCCACATCTATTTTACCTTTAGTCACATCTAGGGTCATAGAGTTTTTAAGCCAAAATTTTGCATCACTTTTTAAGTACCCCACATAGGGTTTATCTATAAAAATAATCACCTCTACACTCTTGTTATCAAGTGCCAAATATTTATACTCAACTACACCTACTTGTATGTTTTTATAGTAAACAGGCATTCCTACAGAGATGTTTGTCCCCTCTTTCGAACTTAAATGAAAATACTCACCTTTTGAACTATCATGGTAAGGCTGAGAGAGTCCCATATGATTAGTTTTAAACTCCCCTCCTTTTTTGGAATAGAGGTTAATGTAAGTTCCTGAAATCAACGTATCTAACCCGCTCACCCCAGAAAAACCAACCTCAGGTTTGACAATCCAAAATTTGGCATATTCACTGAGGTAGGGGATTGAGGCTTTACTATTCATACGTACTACTACCACGACTCCATCTACCTCTTCATCAAGGTAGATTTTAGTCACTTTTCCTATGGGTACATTTTTAAACTTGACCACACTTTGCCCAGCAACAAGTCCTTCATTTTTAGGAAAAACAATCTTAATCTCAGGACCAATCGTTGAAAAATATTGATATATTAACCATATAGCAATGACAATTGCAATAAAAGGCACTATCCAAATAGAAGTAATAAAATTAAACTTACTGGTCTCTTTTATTTCAGGTATAGGTGTTGACATTTATCGGTTCTCCTTAATAAGTGTTTCATCAAATGCATGTGCAGCCAATAGTGTAAAAAAGACAGAAAGTGCAAATGCAGTTGCTGCTGTTCCTGCAATAATAGAGACACTATTAAGATGAATTAATGCAGCTAATATTGCTACAACAAAAACATCTATCATCGACCAAGGGCCTATGGCTTCTGTAAAATAATAGAGTGAGTGTTTAGAGATTTTCTTATCTTTTCCTAAAGGATACTTGACACTAATTAAAAGATAGAGTAACAGAAGAAACTTAAGAAGAGGAATCATAATGGATGCTATAAAAATAACAACAGCAATAGGATATGAACCATGCTCCCACAACAAAACGACACCACCGAAGATAGTACTTCCTTCTTGCTGTCCAAACTGTTGGGTAATTAACATCGGATAGAGATTTGCAGGGATATAAGCAATTATAGCTGTAATCAAAAATGCCCATGATTTCTCTGTACTAAAATGTTTATGATGATAGATAGGACTTTCACAACGTCTACAATAATTTTTTTTCCCTTTGTTCAAATTGACAGCTCGGCAATTAGGACATAAAATTAAATCCTTTTCATCAATTTCTATCATTTAATTCCTTTTGAAGAATGGTTCTTTTACGCAAAAGCCATAACTCACTTAAATCTACACGCTTTACAATATAAATATCAATTAAAACAAATATTGCCAAAGACCAAAAAGCAATTCCCATATGAATTTGTGCATATCCAATTAGTTTAACAAGTGCAACCATTATACTAATAAGAAAAATATCCAACATACTCCATGTTGAGACAAGACGCAAAAGTAGTAAAAGTCTTTTTGAAAGAGCCACCCCACGTCCTAACTTAAAGAGAAGAAACAAAATAGTATTCGTTAAAAATACAAGTAGAGGAAAAATAAAAATCAAAAAAGTACAAAAAATACCCACTATATAAAATCCATTTTCAAAAAGGCTATAAATGGTTTTCAAAATCGTAATCTGTTGGCCTGAACCTAAAATATCAACCTCTACTAAAGGAAAAATATTTGCTAAAAAGAAAAAAATAAGCCCTGTAATACTCAAAGAGAGTCCATAATCTACCAAACGTGTATCATACCGATACAAAATAGCACCACACTCACTACAACATGCTTTTGCACCATCATGAATAGGCATCTTTTTATGGAGGGTAAAACACTTATGGCAAAGGACATAATGATCTAATTCATCTTCATTTTTAAGTTTCATAGCTATAATTATAGCCTATAAATATAAGGATGCAGATGGAAATTTTATCGATAGGAAAAACCCTTAGCTATAAGGGACTTAGCATAGTAAACTGTGAGATGTCACAACTGAGTAAAGAGGTTGCTACAAAAGCGTATGATGCCATTATTATCAGTGGGGGAGATGGTACCATACGTCGTGTGATGACAACCCTTCAAAAACATGAAACACTTCCGCCATTTATCATCAATGCGACGGGCTCTTTTAATGTCATTGCAAAAATGCATCGTGTTGCCAGACTACCACAAGTGCTTGATGCACTATGCCAAAAAAAGCCACATATCACAAAAAAACAGAAACTCTATGGATTAAATGAAGAAGTGTTTCTTTTCTCTGCTGGAAATATGGGAGATTTGCAACATATTTTTCTCTCAGAAACCCTACGTTTTGGCTGGCTTAAACATGGCATGTTCAAATACCTACTTGCCACACTTTTTCTGCTACCCGTGCATCTTATCATGACCCCATTGATGCTTTTAAGCTCTCAACGCTTCTTTCTCTTTATGCCTGCACGCTTTCTTTCTAAGTTTGGGTCATTTAGGGGGGTCATAGAGGAACCTTTTACCATTGATTTACAAAACCACTATAACCTCATAGAACTCGATGGAGATGTGGTTACTGTGGTAGCATCCAAACTTCATATCAAAGTACTAAGAGAGATAGAAATCTTGACGCTTCCTTAGGGTTTCAATCTGCTCTATGGCAAGAGAAAAAAGAGATGTTTCGCGTATGCTTGGAGTAAAAAGAGCTCTATGCCGAAGGTAAGATACCATCACTTTTTTTGCTTTTTCTTTGGCATTGGGTCTATTACGTTTAAGGTGTTCAAAGGCAATGGCAGCATTTATCATCCCTTTAAGCAAAAGAGCCAAGGGGTCTTTTTGTAAACGCAAAGGGTGCCATGCCTCTTCTAACACCTCATGGGCTTCAAAATATTTCTCCTCTTTTAACAACAAAATAAATGCTTCTAAAGCACCCGCTAAATCTTCATTCATCGTTAACATACTTCTCCTTTGAGTGACTCATAATATGCCACAACCCGTGCATCAACGTGTATTACCCGCTGTAAGTACTGTGTTAAATCCCCTTTGTTAAAGGCAATTTTCAAATTTTTAGGGTTTACCGCACGTGAAATGGCTACATAAAATTGACTTGGTGCAAAAATATTATCTACATTGCAGACCAAGTTATCGATACTCATTCCTTGGCTTTTATGTATGGTCACAGCATAGGCTAACTTAAGAGGAAACTGTGCAAGTGTGGCTAAGCGCATCGTTTCTACACTGCCATCATCTTTAACTGCCATCTCTAACAGCTCAAACTCATGACGCTCTACACGTACAAAGGTATCATCTTTTTGAACAATAAGATACTCATCTTCTATCTTGTGGAGTACCCCTCTTTCTCCATTGACAAAACGTCCCCACTTGTTAACTGTAAAAAGTACGGGTACCCCCTCTTTGAGTGTAAGCTGTTCAGAGATAGGCAACATATTTTTCCAGCCTAAAAGTTTTTTCTCATGAATTTTCCCAAACATCTCTACATTTGAAAAGAGTATGGTCTCTTCACTCTCTAGGGCATTGAGTTTGGCTCTGTTAGTCTGCTCTACTTCTATGTTACGCCCATAAAGGTAGGTTGGCTCTTTTCCCTCCATGTTGGTATTCCAAAGTGCGGTCATATAGCTAATGACCTCCTCGTCACAAATCCCTCTACGTATTTTAGACAAAATATGTGTAAAATGTGCATCATTTGTACGCTTCATCACGCTTAGCTCTATAACTGTTAAGTCAAAGCGTTCCCACGCCATAGATTCAAAGGCATAAAGTTTTTCTCCAAAAATATCATCTCTTGCCCCACGCTTTACCACAGGAGGCAACTGAAAAAAGTCACCCACAAAAAGCACTTTTCCCAAGTAGCCATAGTTATTGAGTCTATAGGCAATCATATCTAGCAGATCACAACTGACCATTGAGATCTCATCAACAATAATCAAATCTGTCGCTTTTAAAACCTTTTTTAAGTCACTCAAACGCTTTTTGGCACGCTTATCACTTTGGTTAAGCTCTTCAAAATTTGAGGCGATGCCAAAAACAAAAAAACTGTGTACCGTAAAGCCCCCAATATTGACAGCACTCACCCCCGTGGAGCCTAAAGAAATGACTTGTTTTCCCGCTTTTCTGTAGTGGGTAATAACTTCATTGGTACAGTAACTCTTTCCAACTCCTGCACCCCCAGTTAAAAAAACATTGCTATGTTTTAGGGCTTCAAGTACCTCTGTTTTATCTGCCAAAACCAGCCTTGTCTATGCGTCCACCTTTACATCGGCTATGTACCTTTTGACCTTTTAAGAGTAGTGTTCCTAACTCTGGTTCACCAGAACCTAAGTGCAACCACAGCTCGGTAATAAGCCCATGTTTACAACGCAACTCAACACGGCTACCTGCCCCTCTACCAAATGCTTTATCTGCTACCTTTTGTACTTGACGAAGGCTTACATTTTTTCCAATATTTTGTGTAAAAAGCTTTCCAAGAGCAGAACTGTTAAGCTGATTTACTAATGCAATTGCATCTTCATAATAACGATTAGCATTAGTACCATAACACGTCCCGTGCTTAATCCACTCATGTCTATGTAAGTTTGAACCTACACCTGGCATTACTGCTTGTAGTGCCGATTTGGTTGAAGCATTTAGTCCCAACTCTTTTAGGGTATGCCACTTTTTATTTTTATCGGCATACTTTTCATTTTGACTCACATTACAATAGACTTGACTACGTGGCTGTGGCCATAGTCCATGGAGTACAAAGCTTTTTTCAATTTTTTTAGCACGTAAAAGATCAGTTATTTTTCTTTTACACTCTTTTT
>Ga0256843_1002071_pt1 | contig 15009 bp, 14 predicted proteins | sample AlvinellametaG_FD_191572 | JGI IMG/M metagenome (GOLD analysis project Ga0256843, IMG submission 191572) | Pompeii worm associated microbial communities from hydrothermal vent at the East Pacific Rise, Pacific Ocean - Alvinella | ecosystem: Host-associated > Annelida > Integument > Unclassified ... | reverse complement strand
ACATCGGTGCATTGAACAGTTATTTGAGTATGGAAGGGAAACTGAAAGAGAGACCGAAAAAGGTGAGTTTGTAAATTGGGCGCTGCCCAATGTTATTGGTTATTGGTTACTGGCAAAATTCGGACTAAAATATATAATACTTCTCCCAATAACCAATATACTAATATACCAATAACAAAGCGTTACATGTAACGCTTCAAAACTTCCGGAATTTCAATACTTCCATCTTCATTCTGATAATTCTCCATGATCGCGATCAGCGTACGTCCTACGGCCAGTGCCGAACCGTTGAGGGTATGAACAAATCTGTTCTTCTTTCCGTCTTTAAAACGGATCTTCGCACGTCTTGCCTGGAAATCTCTGGTATTGGAGATCGAAGAGATCTCACGGTATTTATTCTGTCCCGGAAGCCAGACTTCAAGGTCAATGGTCTCTGCAGCTGAGAAGCCAAGGTCTCCACCACAAAGCTTCACAACTCTGTGTGGCAGTCCAAGTGCTGTCAGGATATCTGAAGCATTCTGCACCATCATCTCAAAAACTTCATCACTTTTGTCCGGATGGGCGATGGCAACCATCTCCACCTTGTCAAACTGATGCTGTCTGATCATCCCTCTGGTATCACGTCCTGCACTTCCCGCCTCTTTTCTAAAGCATGGTGTATAACCCGTCATAAGTACCGGCAGTTCGCTCTCTTTGAGGATCTCATCATTGTACATGTTCGTAAGCGGTACTTCTGCTGTTGGAATAAGATAGAGGTCTTCATCACAGATCTTGAAAAGGTCATCTTCAAATTTTGGCAATTGCCCTGTCCCCTGAAGCATCTGTGCATTGTTCAGGAACGGTACACACATCTCTTCAAAGCCTTTGTCACGGTTGGTATCAAGGAAGAAGTTAATAAGCGCTCTTTCAAGCCTCGCAGCCTCACCACGAAGTACTGAGAAACGACTCTTTGCCAGTTTTACACCACGCTCAAAATCAATCCAGCCGTTCTTCTCCGCCAGAGCCCAGTGCTCCAGAGGTTCAAAGTCAAAGCTTCTTGGCTCCAGTACTTTGCGAAGCTCAACATTGTCATCCTCATCCGCCCCTTCGGGTACGGAGTCATCGGGAAAGTTAGGGATCGCCAATGCCACCTCATAAAGTGCTGCTTCTGCTTCTCTGGCTTTTTCCTGTAACGGAACCATTGCCTCTTTGTTGGCATCCACTTTAGCCTTCAGCTCAGTAATATCCTTACCTTCACGCTTATACTGCCCAAAAAGCTTGGACATACTGTTCTGCTCTGCCTTGGCTGCTTCAAGTGCAGCATTGGCTTCTTTAAGCTCTGTAAAAAGCTTTTTTAATGTTTCAAGTGTCTGTGTATCAACACCTTTTTTCTGTAACTTTGCCGTTGCTTCTTCAAAGTTGTTCTGAATGTATTTAAGATCGATCATAAAGTTCGCCTAGTATATAAAATATTTTGAAATTATAGTGGAAATGGGGTAAGAGAGGGGTAAACAGCTTGACAGGCTAAAAAACCTGCCCCTGTTTACAATTTATGTTGCGTTAGGACAGGTTGAACCTGTTGTACCACATGGTGTTGTTGTATTAGCATCAGTTGTCGGTGTTGTTGTATTTCCATCATTTGGTATTTCCACACAATTGGGGAACTGTTCAGACCATGCTGCTCCCATTCTGTAACCATCCCCAGTATGTGCTCCAACTACATATGTATGTCCAACAAGTTCAGTATCATATATGACATAAAAATAGGCATACCCTTTCTCATCTGTAACAGTTGTCCCATTATTTTCTACACTTTCCACATGTGCAACAGCCGTTGTTCCAACATACGCTGTTTCGTTTCCTATTACATAACTAAGCTGATCTGTTGTTTCAAGATTATAGGCAGCACCTGAAAGTGTCACTCTACTTCCATCAACCTGATACACCGTCCAGTCACCAATATAACTTGTATCATGACGTGCAGCACTTGGCAAGATGATCAGTTTATCATTTGGAACAACCCTATGTGCATTAAAACTCAATCTATTATCTACAAATGAAATAGGTGCTGTTGTTTCTATCAATCCAATCCCCGTACCACTGGCTTTTGCATTGATAACAACATTCGCTCCTACACCCAATCCAGGAATTGGATTTCCATTCCCTTCAACGGCATGTGCGCGGAAAAGCATTTTACAGCCTTTTTCAGGAGAATACTCAACCTCAACCGGTGTAATTGACATACCCGCATCTCCGCTCGTTACAGGATTTCCATCCGGCTTATCATTACTTCCACACCCTACCATAAGTAATGCAGACACTAAAACAGCAGTATAGCCTAGTTGCTTATTTTTCATTGTATTCCTTTACACCAAAAACTTAAAAGAGGTAGTTAAAACCAAAAGTAAAGCTGCTTGTATGATCCATTACATCCATTTCACTGAGTGAATAACGGTAACTAAGATCCAAGTCGATCTGTGGTGTAATTCCAATCACAACACCTGCCTGTCCACCATAAAGGAAACCGGAATCATCAAAGAAAGTACTTTCATAGTTCGCATATCCAATATTGATACCGATAAAAGGTCTAACACTCATTTCTGTACCACTGTTATAGATAAAATAGTCAACTGTCATCAGACCTTTTTCAACACTCTGATCATCATCAGAACTATCAAAATAATCAAAAATAAACATTGTTCTCCACTCTTCTGTCTGAGCACCTAAACGAATACCATATTCCACGGAATCACCATCATGATTAGGTGCAAAAAGTGTATCACCCTGCACTTGACCCGCACCTACTTCCAACCCGATAAACTTTCTGTCTCCCGGTGCTGATTCCGCATATACTGCACTTCCAAGTGCCATTCCTGCCAATAAAGCTGCAACTGTTCTTTTCATTTTTTTCTCCTCGTCCATTAATATTATTGTGCATTTTACAATGCCGTTACCTATAAGTATAACACGCATTTATATTTTTTAATCTTAATTAGCAAGGAAAAAAATTAAAAAAATGCTCTATAAAATGGTTTGTCTGCTAAAGCAAGAAGCTCCTTATCTCCATAACTATCTCCATACGCATAAACAATATCAAAGTTATCAAGTATATATTTTTCTTTTATTCTATTGACCTTTTCTTTGCCATGACAGTTTTTTGTAGCAAATTTTCCTGTCACCATATTGTTTACAGTTTCCATTTTTGTACTAAGAAGTTCCAGTCCATATTTCTCACACCACGGTTTTAGCCAACACTCCATTGATGCTGAAACAACAACAATTTTATGACCTTGTTTTTGGTGCCAATCTATTTTATCCAGTGCTTCCTGTCTTACTATCTTAGGGATCTGTCTTAACGAATATGTAGAAGCAAGCCGTTGAAATTCCTTCTTTTCCATTCCTTTAAAATAGTGAGACAACATTTTCTCTTTTGCCCTATCATTGGGGATCAGTTTCAATTTATATGCGATGAGCGTAGGCATCAATACACACATGCCCCAAAGAAATTTTTTCTCACCGACTGCAAAGCGAATAAAATCTATCAGCGTATCACGACTAGTAATAGTTCCATCAAAATCAAAGAAAGCTACAGTCATTGAATTAGAACCATTTAGGAATTTCAAATACTCCTGAAGCATCATATCCTTCCATGATCCTTACAAAATAATATACCCCTACAGCAATCTGCCAAAGAAGTATAAGATTTATAATAATCTTACTTAGCTTGTTCATCTCTATAAAATGTTTAAAGTAATCTGTCAGAACAAAAACATAAAGAAGTGAGAGCGAGATCATATAGGACCAAAAAAAGTTACCATGATTATATCGTGGTCCTGATTCTGCAAAAACAGCTGCATATCCGATTGAAACAAATGTCATAATCCATGCCAGCTGAATATAGCTATTTTCTTTCAAACTTTTCATATTTAAAATCGAATAGATAAGAGGGAACATTATTGCAAGAGTAATAGATATCAATACGTTAGGGGAATATCGAGACCATACACCTAAAAAATCAACAATCACAGTACCATTGTTCTCGCTACCATAGGTATGTGTAAATTGATACCCCAAAACACTAACAGACATCAAAGATAGCAGTATAAAATAGACAATATTCTCTTTTGAATATTCTCTTTTGATCAGTATAAAAAGAGCAAGTGCCGGTAAAAATGCAATCACGAAACTGGGTTTGGCAAATATAGACAGAAGAAGTGTTACTGCACTAATTAAATAATAGAAAAGCTGTTTTCTTTCTAAGCTTAATATTGTAAAAAAAAGTGTCAATAAAGCAAATGGTTTAACTGCAAACAGTGTTGTATTATGCCAGACATTCGGACTCCCTGTCCCTGTCATAATAAATTTAGAAAAGGTCGGAAGATATGCAGGGCCTATTATAAAAATAATCACTAAAAATAAAAAAGTAGAAAAACTGCTTTGCTCTTTATCGGTCAAAAAATTGTAAATCGCATGCACAACATAGACCCATAATACAACAAACAATGCTGTAACCATTGCAGCGGCACACTTTTCATTTAGCGTGATGTATTTCATATAATGTACACCAATATGCCAAAGAGGATGAGGGATATATACCTCTCCATTAAAGACTTTTTCTACAAAAAAGATGTGACTTCCTACATCACTTGGTCCTGATTGCAACTGGTGTATGGTTAAAAAGAACATAACTAAAAATACGAAAAAATAAAAAAGACCAATCAATACTTGATACCATTTAAACAAATGGGGTACCTCACTTTTTTGCATCATACAAAACTCCCTCTTCTCATTTCACTGAAGTATAACAAACTTCCAATGAATATACTGCTTGTAAAAATCTAATGTACATATTCAGCCCGTACTATAATCTGTTCCGATTCATCAAGAATAAAAATCTCTTTAGGCACAGACTCTACCTTCATATAACCAATAAAGCCACTTTGTAACGCATGTGAACCATAGATTCCTTCAACATCTTTTCTTGTCAAGCCCGGTAAAATATATCCAACCACATTTTTATTATGATCTACAATTAACAGCCAAGAAGGTACTTGCTGTTTATTGATATTATATATCCATCCTGTCAATTTGACTATTCCTTTGTCTCTATCGATATAAGTAATTTCATCCAGAGCTCCTTTAATCTTTGAACCTGTATGCAGTGTAGTTAAAGGAGGGAATGTAGCATCTATCTCTGTTTTCCTAAATAGTTGTACCCCGTTACAAAGATGACTCTGTTCATTCAGTACCTGCAATTTAATATCACTGATTGTAAATATAGACATCTCTTTATCTGTTTTCTTTTCCGGTCGATATCGCATAATATAGACCATACGGGACAGATTATTTAGAAAATACGAATCTTTAACCCCCAGTTGAATCGCAACTATTCCCGCTTTTAATTTTCTATTAGCCTGTTGATACTCCTGATAGGTTTTCATCTGATAACCATAAAGTACAGAAGTCAAAGTCAAAATGATCACCAATACTCTTCTCTGAAAAACAGGGTTGTACAGAAAAAAATGTACATAAAAGATCACCAGAAGTGTCCATGCAATGAGGGATAAAGACATAAATTCATTTTTAAAAATAACCGTATATGTATGCTCCATACTCAAACTGATGAAAGCTGTTAGTATGTAAAACGTCCAAAATGCCAATATACTCGTATAAAACGGTTCAGATATCTTTTTAGATATCCAAAGATAGATGACATATAGATATGTCGCTACCATCAAAAAACCACTGATAATAGCTGATGTAGCAAAACACGGCTCATAACTGATATAGACAAACGGGCTACCCAGATAGCTCAACACATAGTGCAATGTACTTTGTATTGTTGTAATACTCCTCAACTGTTCCTGTATCGATGAAATTGTGGGAGTTATCTCTTGATAGTACAGAATTGTTGCAAAGAACAAAGGCACAAACAACAGCATCTTTTTCCATTTATTGATAGGGGTACTTAGACCCAGTAGAAAAAATACAATCAATGATGAGAAAACATAAGGTGTTGTAAAAATAATAATAATCGCACTTACAAATGCCAAGTAAAATATCACTTCACGTTGTGTCTGTGTATAGCGTATCAAGGCATAATATGAAAAAAGAGGGAAAAAGTATGCCGCGACCAGCTGTTTGTCAAAACGCCATACAATCGAACCGTCTTGAAGAGAAGAGAAAAGGAAGATAACACTTATTAGAATCAGTGTTGTACGCAAAAAAGGATGACGCCGATCGAACAATTCATATATGATTCTCAATACAACAAAAAGTGTGGCAGCGATAAAAAAGAGGTTTATCCCAATAGGAATCATGCCATTACTATGTAAATAGTGTATATCAACCGAACGTAAAAAATCGGCAAATAGGGTTAACCTTTTATTCCCCCCCTCAAACCAATACTTCCAGTTGTATTGCTCTATCGTCTTATAAATATCAATGCTATTTAACGATATAAGCTCCTGATAGTGTACTTTGATCATGCCAAACAATAACAAAACATAAATAACAGAGAGTAAGATAACCACTGTGTAATAAAAACGTTTCATATCTATTGTTATCATTATTTTCCTCTCATTTCAGGTAGCTCAAACATATCATTCTCAATATATTTTTTACATGTTTTAGCATCCAATACAAGATGCCATGCATATTGTGATTTTCCATCATTTTCTATCGGAATTGCATACTTTCCTTCTGATCTTTGACATAGATCTATATGCTTTCTCCACTGTAGGTCATCATGGGTTCTACAAAATCCCTGTAATGCTGTCATAAGTGCAAGTACCAATACAGGTAAGATTGCTGTTTCATACCATTTATTCTTTGCCATCATATAGATCAGTGTCCATGATAGAAGTATATATGGAAGAAAGAAATAACGTGCTCCTCCTCCAAAAATAGGAGTCAAAATACCCGGATCCATTCTGACTGCCGATAGAGCAATGGATGCAGTAAGAAGATATATCAGTATTAAAAAATAGTAATCATGTCTATTTTGAAGAAAATAGACAAATATTAAACCGATAAGATATAACGCCCCTAAAAGCAATAATATTCGATTAACTTCAAAGAAATTCAAATAGTAGTATGCAAAAAATTTATCGATAACTGTTTCAAAAAACTTCAAATCTACATGAAGTCCTTTCCCTGCACCATGATGGGAGATAAAATAGAGTTGCACTATTGATATCACAATAGACAAAGCCAATACTGCTATCTCCCATTTTTTCTGTTTCATTGTAACAAGACGAAATAGTTGTACTGGTATCAAAACAACGATCACAGGTGTCGACAACCCACCTAAAATAAGAAGGAATACTCTAAGTAACGGTTGCTTTCCCTCTTCCCATAAAGCAACAATAAATAAAATGATTGAAGCAAACCATAACATATAAAGAGGTAATCCGTATACTTCAGCATTTGTTGGGATAAGAAAAATAGCACATGCGGAGAGTACTTTATATTTTAATTTTGTAGGAGCATAAACAACCAACAGCGCAATCAATATTGTAATTATCCATGTTAGATATGTACTGATTTCAGGATAATATATAAATGAAATACTCATAGAGATATCAGTAATTAATTTTGGTATCAGTATCAAATATCCCTGTGTCGGCTCTATAAGATTTGACCATCCACTCAAAATAAATGATGTCATGTTAAATGGTCCGTCTTCATTCCATATCTGAGGAGAAAGGAATTGCATCCCTCTACGTAAAAAAAGCAGTATAAAAAAGAGAATGGAAAGCAAACCAATATGTTTCATATTAAACCGAACCATCAAACTGCCTTTGATTAGATACTCATCTTTTTGAACTGAAACTCCGGAATAAGTTTAATGATCAACATTATCCATTTCCATATCCATTTCGTATATAATACATTCTCCCCTTTTTGCTGGGCTTCAAAAATATCTTGTGCAACCTCATCCGGCTGTGCAGTCAGCTTTTCAGGCAGATCCATATCTTCAGTCATTTTGGTTGCGACAAATCCCGGTTTAACTGTCAATACATGTACCTGTGCATCATACAATCTGTTACGAAGTCCTGAAAGATATGCTGTTAAAGCCGCTTTTGCTGACCCATAAATATAGTTGCTTTTTCGTCCTCTGTCCCCTGCTACAGAAGAAATACCCACAATAAATCCGCTACGTCTCTTTTCAAAATCGTTCGCTACAATATTCAGCAAGCTGACCACACCTGTATAGTTGGTGTCGATGATCTTTTGTGCTTCAGAAAAGTCATACTGTGCTTTCTCCTGGTCACCCAGATAGCCCACTGCAGAAACAATGCCCAAAGGTTTTTCCCTCAAATTGTCATAAACCGGTTGATGCTGTGCATAATCTAAAATATCCAACTCTACAAGTCTGACATCTTGTTGTGTTCTTGTTGTAATATCTTTGGCAAAAGCTTCAAGATCATTAACATCTCTGGCTGCCAGATAAAGATCATATCCGTGTTTGGCATACTCCCTTGCTACTGCTTTTGCAATATCACTTTTTGCTCCGACTATCAATATATAACTCATTTTTATATCCCCACTCTTTTTGACTGTAATGATTGAAATATTTTATCCATTCCATATTTTTTCCTAAATTCTCTAAACTTCTCTATATCCGGATATCCCTGTTCAAAGGTCTCCTTGCTTACTCTGACATCTTTAGTCAGATAGATACGACCTTTATACTTAAGTACGATCTCATCCAGTCTATCCAGAAGTTCAAAAAGCCCTTTCTCTATTTTAAAATCCAAAGCAAGACTGTACCCTTCAATAGGAAAGGAGAGCCAGTTCTCATTGGCTTTACCATAGAGCTTCAGTACGGCAAGGAATGAACCTTTCCCCGATTTCGATATCGCTGTTAATATCTCCTCTAACCCTTGATAACTTGTTTCCTTTGGCAAAATGAACTGATACTGGGTAAATCCGTTCTTCCCGTAAATGCGGTTCCAATGACCGATCGCATCAAGCGGATAAAAAAAGGTGTCGATGTCTACTCTTTGATGGGAAACACGCTCTTTGACTTTTCCGTAATAAAGCCAGTTGAAAGCTTTGACACTCCATTTGTTCAAAGCGAAAGAGGGAAAATTGAAAGGGATGTTCTTCTGTGACTTGAGCTTATAGTCAAGTTTACCGTCATTCCTAAAATCACCTACCATAAGCAGACACCTCCCGATCTCATCTCCTTTTGCAAGACAATCGATCCATGCCACCGAATAGGGCTTGTCACTGTAGGTTTCAAATGCTTCAAAAGTCTCTTTGAGATTTTTAGTCTTGATCGTTATCTGGTCGATGTATTGGGATTTTATTTTTTTCAGATAGATCTTCGCATCCAATATCACACCGGTCAATCCCATTCCTCCACAGGTTGTCCTCCAAAGTTCCGGCATCTCATCTTTCGTACACGTTACTATCTCTCCATCTGCCAGCATAATCCTGAATGACGCTACACACTCTGAAAAGCACCCCTCGACATGATGGTTCTTCCCATGCACATCAGAAGCGATTGCACCACCTATAGTGATCAGTTTGGTACCGGGAGTCACTTTCAAAAACCAGCCTCTTGGTACAAAATGCTCCAGTATCTCAGAGAGCAGTACTCCCGCTTGCACATACAGTAATCCCTTCTCTTCATCAAAGTCCAAAAAATAGTCTCTAGGTCTTGTATCGACAACTTTTTCATTTAGCGCACTGTCACCGTAACTTCTTCCGTTCCCAAAAGGAATAACCGTACATTCTTTCTTCATTATAATACTATATAATGATTCTTCTGTATCAAATGTTATATGGTTACACTTGATCTTCGGATACATTCCCCATGCACTACACATTTTCATGCTTTAACCTCTTCTCTATGAATAAATACAAATTTTCTATCCAGAAAATACTTAATAACATAACCGATACTCAAACCTATTACTGCACCGACATATTTTGCATTAGGATAAGGCACGAAATAATAGAACAGCATTTCTGTCCCCCAAAAGATTACCGTAGTGAACACTCCCATAAATGAATAGAGCATAAATTTCCTGGCATCATCTTTTTTATCTTTAGGTGTATGATAAAAGATCCACTTTTTATCTAATATATACTTTGTGACCAGTCCTGCGAGCGTACCTACAAACATCGCAACATACAAAGATGCAACTCCACTGTAAAGCAAAAAGCTAAAGTACTGAAAAAGCAAATTAACCAATGTTGATATACCTGCAAAAATTGTATATTTCAAAGCCAACATATCAGTAAAGTATCCCGGTAAAGGTTACAATCCATCCTAAAAGGACAAGCTGTATAAAACGGTCTTTAAAAACAATCTTTGTAGGAGATCCGCTGTCCAAATGCACAAAAGCAATCTGCAGGTAACGCATAATCCCAAGAATGACAAACAAGGAAGTTAGGTAAAGATATTGAGTATGAAAACGTTCTGTTACATCCGGTGATGTCGTGTATATTGTATAGGCAACAATCACAACCGATGCCATAATAGCCATTGCCGTATCTAAGAACTGCAAATTATATCCATCAATCACTTTTCGCATTTTTTTCCCTGTTTTCATATAGATCAAAACATCATCTCTACGTTTTGCAAGTGCCATAAACAGAGCCAAAAGAAAAGTCATCACAACAATCCACATAGAGAGTGTGATATTTGTAACTGCCGCACCGATAAAGAGACGTAATACAAAACCAATCGCAATAATTGCAACATCAAGAATAGCCACATGTTTAAGATAGAAACTGTAAGCAATATTTAACAGTACATAAACGGTAAGGATCCCTACAGCTTGCCATGAAATCATTACCATCAATCCAAACCCAATTACTGCAAGCATACCCATGATACGAACTGCTTTTGGTTTGCTGATTTCACCTGAAGCCAGAGGGCGATATTTTTTACGCGGATGCTGTTGATCCTCTTCAATGTCATGATAATCATTCAGAATGTAAATAGCACTCGCTGTTACAGAAAAAGCAATAAAGGCAATAATATCATTTAATAACAAACTGATATCAGTAATTTTAAGTGCGAAAAAAAGCGGAAGAAAGATAAAGAGGTTCTTGATATACTGTTGAGGACGCATTAGTTTGATAATCGATGACAAATTCACAACATTCCTCTTTTAAACCCTCTATTGATGTATATAAATACAATTATAGCTAAAAGTAATAGTGAAAAAACTGATACCTATCATATTCTCTTTGAAGTCATTTAGGTTTTTTTGACAATAATTCATTTCCAAATACCCATATGAACATTAACATTGTCATTTTCAAAAGAAACGGAATAATCAATGTATGCCTGAATCTATCTCCTGAATCCCCATGAAATGTAATAACAGCCAGTAAAATAATAGGCAAGAACAAACTTCCAAACACAACAACATATGATGTCCGTGGCATTCTTCTATATATGAGTGAAAATAAAACCAGAATGATAATCAATCCAAACAATATCCGATAAATCATTAAATTTTCAATACTACTGTACTCAAATATATTATCTACTTTATAGCCCCACAGATACTTTTTATAATATCTATCTTTTTCTACCATGTTATAATGAAAAATTTGGTGACGATGTGCATAGATACTACCAAATGTATATACAGGATGTGTAACTAAAAATTTAGTATATGTTGATTTACCTGATTTAGCCAGCCAATCCCTGAAAGCTTGTAAATCAGGCTTGTCATACCATCCATCGACACCCCATTTATCCTTCTGTTCAAGTAAAGCTTTGTTGACAGGCATACCTTCCTTTTTCATATATTCAAACATGGATGAATTATTTAGAACAACATGCCCCATTACGTCCAGAAAAGGTAAAACCCATCTATTTGCAACTGTTTTTCCTTCCGATTCAAAGGTCAACTCTTTGCCCGTAATTGTATTACGAGAATGATTTGCCGTATAGTCACTAAAAATAAAAGCTGCTAGTAAAACTAAACTTGCTAAGAGAAAATCTTTTCTATTGAGATATTTATAAATCCACAATATTCCAAATATCAAAATAAAAAAGAGTACATAATATGCGTTTACATCTCTAATTGTTGAGTAGAAAACTAAAAGTGACAACAAGAAATAGATATATTTTTTACTTTTAGTTATTAAAAACTCATATAACAGCATATATATCCATGGCACAAACGTAAAAGTGAGTGATTCCGTCAAAACATGATGTGTCCATGCAGCTATATTAGGATGAAGAACAATTACAAGCACACCTGTTCCACTAATTAAACCAAATAATTTATTTGTAGCTCTTTTATACAAGTAAATAGCAAAAAAAGACCAGGTAACAAGATAAAAAAGAGATTGTACAGCTATAACCAAATTAGGATTTGATTGTAACAATTTTATAAATAAAGGGTATCCGACAGGTCTCATCCCAAGCCAAAAATCTGCAGAAAAAAAAGGAACCTTTGAAAAATGATAATAACCTACTGCATCAATTATATGAACAACACGAGCATCCACTATACAGGATAAATATTCTAAAACGAATATCAAAATCACTAAAAACAATAAAAACTTAAAAAAAGTATCTATCTTAGTTGAAGAAAACAAAAAACCTCCCATTCAACTATCTTCCTTCCCCACTCTACTCTAAAGAAAATACATTGTTGACTATTCATTCAGAAAAAATAAGACATAGTTAATTAGATCAAGTGTACATATTTTTGGGTTAATAGGGACTTAGATGATTTTTTTAATAAAAAAAATCTGCATAATATATTTAAGTAAATAATCTTGATTAGAAGGTGGTGTCAAGAGAGGGACTTGAACCCTCGACCTCCGGCTTATGAGACCAGCGCTCTAACCAGCTGAGCTACCTTGACTTGTTTGGAGGTCGAGATTTTAGTTCATTCTTTCTTAAATCTTGGTTAAAAAATCTTAGCCAAGTGCTTTTTCTATTGCTTTTTGATCAAAACCACAGATCCATCGGCTTCCAATGAGAACAACAGGAACCCCTCTACAGCCATGACGTTCACAGTCAAGTGCCGCTTTGGAATCTTTGGTAATATCGATCTGTTTGAATTTTAATCCGTTCTTTTTAAAATACTCTTTGGCTACCGTACACCATTTACATGAAGGAGAGGTAAACAGTACGATCTTTTTCTGTTTCTTTTCCATAATAGAGTACTCCTCATTATTTTTGGATGCTATTATATCATAAAAAAGTACAAAGGTTTAGAAAAAAATGTAGAAAGTTTTAGTCTATTTGACTAAATGTTATTGACAAATGAAGAAAAATGTTGTAAAATCGCGATACAAAATAAATTACCATTACGGAGGATATAAAGATGAATTTTAAACCACTTGGTGACAGACTTCTTGTAGAAAGAGTTGAAGAGGTGAACACTACTGCTAGTGGTATCATCATTCCTGATAACGCAAAAGAGAAACCTTCTCAAGGAAAAGTCTTGGCTATAGGCAGTGACGTTGAAGAGGTAAAAGTAGATGACACTGTTGTCTTTGGGAAATATGCAGGAACAGAATTGATACTTGAGGATAAAGAGTATATGGTACTTGAAGTATCTGACGTACTTGGTATCATTGGATAATTAAACCACTATTATTAATAAAGGAGTAGAAATATGGCAAAAGAGATTCATTTTTCAGACAGTGCAAGAAACGGACTTTTTGAAGGTGTGACAAAACTGGCAGATGCTGTCAAAGTCACTATGGGACCAAGAGGACGTAATGTACTCATCCAAAAAAGCTTTGGTGCCCCACATATTACAAAAGATGGTGTATCAGTTGCAAGAGAGATCGAGCTTTCCGATACATTGGAGAACATGGGTGCACAACTGGTTAAAGAGGTAGCAAGCAATACAGCAGATGAAGCAGGTGACGGGACAACTACAGCAACCGTACTCGCACACTCTATCTTTAAAGAGGGCTTGAGAAACATTACAGCAGGTGCAAACCCTATCGAAGTAAAACGCGGTATGGACAAAGCATCCAATGCAATTATTGAAGAGCTTAAAAAGATCTCCAAAGAGGTCAAAGATAAAAAAGAGATCGCTCAGGTAGCAACCATCTCTGCAAACTCTGACGAGACTATTGGTAACCTGATCGCAGAGGCAATGGACAGAGTAGGTAAAGACGGCGTCATTACTGTTGAAGAAGCAAAAGGGATCAATGATGATCTTGAAGTGGTTGAAGGTATGCAGTTTGACAGAGGATACCTCTCTCCATACTTTGTCACAAACTCTGAAAAGATGACATGTGAGCTGGAAAATCCGTTACTACTCATCACAGACAGCAAGATCAACTCACTCAAAGATCTTATTCCGGTACTTGAGCAGATCCAGCAGAGCGGAAGACCACTGCTTATCATCGCTGATGATGTAGAGGGTGAAGCACTGGCAACACTGGTACTCAACAGACTTAAAGGTGTTCTTAACATCGCTGCGGTCAAAGCACCAGGATTTGGTGACAGAAAGAAAGAGATGCTCAAAGACATTGCTATCCTTACAGGTGGTAACGTCATTACAGAAGAGCTTGGTCTAAGCCTTGACAAAACAACATTGGCAGACCTTGGTCAAGCCGGACGTGTGGTTATCGATAAAGACAATACTGTCATCGTTGACGGTAAAGGTGACTCTGCCGCTGTTGAGGCACGTGTCAAAGAGATCAAGATCCAGATCGAGAACACTACCAGCGAGTATGATAAAGAGAAACTCCAGGAGCGTCTTGCCAAACTCAGTGGTGGTGTAGCTGTTATCAAAGTCGGTGCAGCAACAGAGACTGAAATGAAAGAGAAAAAAGACAGAGTAGACGATGCACTCTCTGCAACCAAAGCAGCAGTCGATGAAGGGATCGTCATCGGTGGTGGTGCAGCACTTGTCAAAGCAGCCAAAGCAGTGAATCTTGAGCTTTGTGGTGATGAGCAGGTTGGTGCAGATATCATCCTTAGAGCTGTCTATGCACCAATGAAGCAGATCGCAGAAAATGCAGGATTTGATGCGGGTGTCGTTGCAGACAAGATCGCAAACGCTTCTGAAGAGAACT
>Ga0256843_1002069_pt1 | contig 15012 bp, 14 predicted proteins | sample AlvinellametaG_FD_191572 | JGI IMG/M metagenome (GOLD analysis project Ga0256843, IMG submission 191572) | Pompeii worm associated microbial communities from hydrothermal vent at the East Pacific Rise, Pacific Ocean - Alvinella | ecosystem: Host-associated > Annelida > Integument > Unclassified ... | reverse complement strand
TAGTATTTATCTTCTCTATAGTAGCTATAATCTATGCAGGATTTCATATCAGATTTGATTATGATTTAAAAAACCTAGACTACGATAACCAGTCTCTAAAAGCCAAACAGGCAGTTATCCAAAACAGTATGCCATCTAAAAGCACTATTTTAATAGAGGCTAATAGTATAGATGAATTGATAGAGAAAGCCTCGATATTACAAAAGAAAATCCCATCATTTAACTCTGTAGCCAAAATTGCACTATCAAATCAGGAGGTTAAAACCAAAAGAGAGAAACTAGATAGATTTGACTTTAAAAAGCTAAAAGAGTTGCTAAACCAAAATGCCAAAGCGATAGGTTTCAAAGATGGTTATTTTATGGAAGCCTATAGTTTCACAGAGCAGATACCAAAGAGCTATTCACCTGATTTAGAGGCTTTTAAAGATATGGGATATGAGATAATAAAAAGAGGTGATAAGTTCTATACTATAGCCACTATGGACAAAAATGAGAAGATAGAGCCTATGGATGGAGTATATATCATAGATGCCAAAGAGCTAATTAAATCAACCACACAAAATATGTTTGATAGTCTGCTTCTGTATCTATCTCTTTCGTTTATATCAGTATTTATTATTATAGCTTGGGTTACTAGGGCTAAAACTATATTGGCTTTGGATTTTATACTATTTCCTATAGCTATGACACTGCTATATCTAAGTTTTGTAGGTATCAATATTATGCACCTATTTTCGATTATTATTATTATTGTAGCAGGGATTGATTATGGTATATATATGAGTAGCGATGCCAAATCAGACGAGACCAAAGAGGCGATATTTTACTCATTGCTGACATCTTTTAGTGGTTTTGGGATATTGGTATTTAGCTCAATTGGAGCTATGCACTCTATTGGAGTGGTGATTACTATTGGGATATTGGCTATTTTGTTGTTGGTGATATCTTTAAAATCTAAACCAACTTATAGCCAACCATCATTCAAACAGGAGTGATATACTCTTTTGAGCTTTATCCATATAAGGCGAGGCTGAAGCCATCGGTTCCTATTTTTTTGAAATTAATTTTGCCAAAAATACCAAAAAATAAATTATATTCAATTCGCTTTAACAAAAGATAGTTTATACTTTAAATATAAACTATAAGGATATAAAATGACTGTAACAGCAAAAGATTTACGATTTAATATCTCAATGCTTTTTGATTTATTGAGTAAAGGTGAAGAGATACTTATTACCTATCGAGGTAAAGCAAAAGCTAAATTAATCTCTTATACAGAAACCTCCAATCAACCTAAAACAGATATGATTTTTGGTATGTGGAGCGATAAAGAGCAGAGTGTAGATGAGATGGTTAGAAATATGAGAAAAGGTCGAAATTTTGATTTATGATAAATTGATTGATACAGATATACTTATATGGTATCTACGAGGCAATCAAAACGCTTATGATTTAATTCACTCTATTGGAGAGTTTGCTATCTCTGCTGTAACCTATATGGAGCTAGTACAAGGGATGAGAGATAAAGAGGAGCTAAAAAAATTAAAAAAAACTCTAAAGCAGTGGAGAGTAAAAGTTATCTATATGGATATGGAGATATCTGCTTTGGCTCTATTTTATGTAGAGGAGTATTTTCTAAGCCACTCAATGCAATTAGCTGATGCACTTATTGGGGCTACTTGCACAAATTTTGGAATGACACTTTATACTGCAAATGACAAGCATTATAGATTTATTAAAGATTTGGATATTTTTGTTTTTAGACCATAAAATTTGTAAAGCTTTCTACCTCAACTTATACCCAATCCCCCAAACAGGGGTGATATACTCTTTTGAGCCATCTGGGTCTATCTTTTTTCTTAGACGGTTTATGGCTACATTGATGGTTTTTTCATGAGCGTTATCTTTGTCTATGCCCCAACACTCTCTTAGCGTCTCTCTATTTAGTGGTTGGTTGGCATTTTTTATAAATAGATACATTAGATTGTACTCTAGGTTGGTTAAATCTATAATTTTATCTTGGATAGTTATAGTTCGCCTCTCCTTATTTAACAGTATATCTCTATATTTTAATCTCTCTTGTTTTCTAGCCCCTGAGCGTTTGAGTATAGCCTCTATGCGTAATAGTACCTCTTTGATACGAAATGGTTTGGTGATATAGTCATCAGCCCCTTTTTGAAAACCCTCGTCTATATCTATATCTCTATCTTTGGCTGTTAGAAATATGACTGGTATATCATACCCTTTATCCCTAAGATAAGAGACAAAATCACTCCCTTCGATATTTGGTAGGTTTCTATCTACTATTAGCAGTGAGATATCTTCCTCTTCTAAAAACTGCTCTACCTTTTGAGTTGACAAAAAGCCAGTGACAGCGTAACCTTGTTTGGATAGATGATACTCCAAAAGCTCCAAAATATCCTCTTCATCCTCTATAATGACTATCTCTATGGGTTTATCTTTCATAATTTTATTGTACTATTTTTTTATAACATTTTGGTTTCAATTTATGAAAAATGATTATTTTTAATAGAGAAACTTTTTGGATATAAGCTCAGCTTTAAGAGGTGGGCTATATAGATATCCCTGCATCTCATCACACCCATAATCTAACAAAAACTGCAACTGTTCTTTGGTCTCAACCCCCTCGGCTATCACTTTTAGGTTCATGCTCTTTGCTAGTGCTATAGTGGCTTTGATAATGGCTTCATCTCCACTATCTATCTGTATATCTTTGGTAAAGCTTCTATCTATCTTTAGTTTGTCAAATAGCAAATCTTTGAGGTTTGAGAGAGATGAATATCCTGTACCAAAGTCATCAATAGATACTACAAACCCCAATGAGCGTAACTTTGCTATATTTTTAAATGCCTCTGAGGCGTTTTCTAGTAATGCACTCTCTGTCACCTCAAATTCGACTCTACTACTATCGATATCATACTCTTTTACAATATCTGATACCCTTTTTGCCATATCGCTTTTGCCTAGCTCTTTTCTTGATAGATTAATCGCTATTCGTATAGGTTTATACCCCTCTTTATTCCACTCTCTAATCTGTTTGCAGACACTCTCTGTAACCCAATCTGTAATAGACTCTATAAAACCACATCTCTCAGCTATTGGTATAAATCTATTTGGAGGGATAGCTCCTAACTCTCTATTTTTCCAACGAATTAACGCCTCTAATCCTATGATTTTATTGTCTTTTAGTCTAACTTGTGGTTGATATACTAGATAAAACTCCTCTTTTTCTATTGCATTTTTTAGGCTAACCTCTAGCATAAATTTCTCATAAGCCTTTTTTGCTAACTCATCAGTAAAAAATTGGCAGTTGTCTCTCCCTAGAGATTTAGCATGATACATCGCCATATCGGTCTGTTTGATTAGCTGTGTGATATTTTCACTATTTTTATCAAAGATACTAATCCCTACACTAATAGTGATATCCAATAGATATTTGTGTATCTTAAAAGGTTTGACAAACTGGTTCATTATCTTTTGAGCAATCTCTTTTACCTCTTGTTTGGATGAGATATTCTCAATAATCAATACAAACTCATCTCCACCAAACCTAGCCACTGTGGAGTCTGGACATATAACATTTCTGAGCCTCTTTGTCGATTTTATCAAAAGCGTATCTCCGATATCATGTCCTAGATTATCGTTTATCTCTTTGAACCTATCTATATCCAAAAAGAACAACGCACCCATACTATTATGTTTTTTGACTTTTTTTAGAGCATTTTTTAGCTTTTTTTGAAAGAGAAAACGGTTTGGTAGCTTGGTCAAACTATCATGTGTTGCGATATATTTTAGTCTATTTTCTGTCTTTTTTGTTTTTGTTATATCTCTTGCTATTACAATCACTGTATCTTTCTCTTGCAAGGAGAGTTCCACAGGCATAATCCTAGCCTCAAAATGTCTAGTTTTGCCATATATTTTTAAATCATACTCTACGATATTTAGTCTCTTCTCTTTGATTGCTTTTGTTATGCTCTTTTGAAAAAAGTTTGCCAATTTAGTAGGAAATATATCTTTGTAATATTTGTTTAACAGAAACTCTTTGGGGATATATAGGTCATTTTCATGACTAACAAATACCTCCAAAAATTTTCCATCCTCATCATTTAGGAACATAATATCGGGCATAGCTTTGATAATAGCTTGAAGATGAGAGTTAAATGAGTCGGTTTTTTGTTTATATAGTCTATTCATCTCCTCAGAAGAGATGGTTAATGAGCGTTCAAGAGTATAGTTATACTCATCTAGTTCTGTATATGTTTGAGAGACTACTGATAGTAACTCTTTGATACGATTGGGGGGTATTGGGCTATTTAGATTATGTAGATTGAATTTTTTTAATTGTCTCTTTAATAGTCTATGCAAGTTAATACTCCCCAATAAGAGTTAAAGTCATTGTTTGATTAAATAGGTCACATTTACCAGAGTTGACTAGTGAAATCTCTCCATATGAGTAGTATCCAATCTGAGTAGTTCCCTTTGGGAGCATATCAAATACAGCCTCTATCTCATCCTCTACTCTAGGTCCTAACACCAATCTCCTACCCAAACAGCTAATAGCAATAGATAGTAGAGGAGGTTTTATATTACTATCTAATTTGATAGCTTTTACAGCATCAGTGGCACCTTTTATCAAATCATTAAAGTTTGATTTCATTAGAGTTACGATACTTCCCTGAGGTATATCCCCTGCAAAGGTTATAGATTGTCTCTTTTCATCTACTCCTAAAATAGTTCTCACTTTTATCTCATTGGTACCGTGATAAATCCCCAAAGGAAAAAGCAAACCTGTACTAGGTAGCCCTTCGGCTCTTTTGCCTAGATAGTGTTTGTAGAGTTTTAAAGCTGGTTGATTATCTAGCTCATACAAGATATTATCAGCTGATAGTGTCACCTCTCTTCTAACTCCCAAAGTATTCCATCCACTCTGTGAGCCATATCCTATATATAGCTCTTTTCCATAGATACCTAGAGCTGATACATATCCCTCTTGAGGTTTTTTATCGACTATAGTCCATGTCTTTTCAAACTTATAATCATCCCCTGCTAATCCCCCTGTGATAATGACATCTTTTAAATCTATAGATGATATCCCCTCTGTTAGTTGAGAACCATTTACATTTAGTCCATCACTAAGTATAAAAATAGATTTTAAATCTTTGTCTTTTAGATTTTGTGCTAGTTGTTTACCTATATCTTTTGAACTATTTGCATCGGTAACTTTTATGTGAACTAACCTCAATCTACTCTTTTCAAATTGAATAATCTGAACAACAAACCTATCTATAGAGAGAGTATTATCCACAATCTCACCAGATGTTGAACATCCCATAAACTTTGAGTTGGGAAATGCCAGAGTTAAATCATTTAGAGGTTTGGTTACTAGAGATATATCAGGAGATGAAAAAATGAGAATAACGGTATCAGGGCTATCAAAAGAGCTATCTAAATTACTACTCCACCCACTATCATTGCTATAAATATATTGAAATAGTCTCAAAATATCTCCTCAATCAATTAATTGACAATCTTAATAATATTTTAACGCCAATAAAACAAAGCTTAATATCATGGTGTTAATATATGAGTTGAGATATATTGTGAAGATACTAAGTAGAAATCAAAACTAAAAATATTAGAATTACATAGAAACAATTAACTAAAAAGGCAAATTATGTTTAAACAAATTCAACTTATTATAGTAGCTATATTTATAATGACAGGTTGTGCAAATATGGTACAAAATGGAGCAACTTCAACAACAGTAGCTCAAACTTTCTCTCCTAAAAAGATAGGATATATCATCAATATAAAGCCATACCCAACCCATACACATATAGGAACAACAAAGCTTACTAATTTTGTAAAAGAGTATAGATATGATTGGAAAATCCCAGCATATACCCAAAATGAGTTAGTAAAAAATCTCAAAAGATTAGCATATGTAACTCCTATCAATTTAAAAAAATATGGCATAGTTGCTGATGATGTAAATGGACTTCTCAAAAATGTAAATGGTCTTTGGGTAGTTAGAAGTGGAAAAGCAGAGATATATAAAGAGTTAGCCAACAAACTAGGACTATCAGCTGTAGTAGTTATAAACGAAGCTCCAAAAACAGCTATAAATGATTGTGGGATACTAGGATGCAAAGAGTACAAAGCACAAGGTTATGGGCTTTTGACTAAAGGATTTTTGACAACAACAGACTACTATTCAGCTACACCATTTTGGGTACATATATATAAGCTAAAACCAAAACCAACCTCACTAGACCCAAAGATAGTAAAAATAAATGGAAGCAAACAGATGATAAAAGTAGCCATATCCAAAAGCCACCAGATGCAACCCAACAAAATAGGACTAAAAGCATATCCAAAAGATTTCAAAAATTGGACAGAGGAGGAGTTTGCTCCGTTTAGATTGCCACTTGTTAGTTATATAGATGGGATGACAAAGGAGATTTCTACTGTTTTGCTTGATGCTTTCTAAATAGAGCAAGTATTTCCGAATTTAAATTTATTGCTATAAAATAAGAAAAAGTTAGTTTTGCAATCTTCTTTCAATTTTTTATACTATAATATTTATAAAATAAAAAAGGATTAGATAATGAAAAAAAATTTTTTAAAAACTGCAACAATCTTAACTCTGGTAATGTTTATAACTGGATGTGCAAATAGTTCGGCTAAACCAAGTTCAACTACAACAGAAGCCAAGGCTTTAGGTACAAAAACAGTATATATTAGAAGTGATAAAGCATCATATTCTGCTAATTCAAGAATAGCACAAAATATTAAAGATGAGTGTAAAATTGATAGAACTCTCATTAAATATATTCAAGAAGTAGCAACTCAAAATGGTATGAGAGTTGTAGTCAAAAATGATTTATCACCAGATGATGTTGAGTTAAAAGTAGAGATTACAGATGCAATTAGTGCAGGTAATGCCTTTATAGGTCATAGAAAATTCGTGGCTATTGCAGGTGGATTAACAAAAGGTGGTCAATCGTTAGGAACATTTGAAGCTGCTAGAAGGACAGGTGGTGGAATGTTTGCAGGATTTAAAGGTTCATGTGCTGTTTTGGGTAGAGCTGTAAAAGCATTAGCACAAGATACAGTTAAATGGATGAAAAATCCAAAAGATAAAGCTATGTTAGGTGATGTGAGATTAATACCTAAACATTAAAAATAAAGATGCTTAGGATATATAACCTAAGCATCAAAAAAATACTTTTGAGCCTCTTTTTTACTCTCAAAAGGTGATACCTCTATAGTCTCATCTCCTACTAAAACATCATAGCTTTGCTCTGGTGAGCTTTTTGCATATGTGATTGCTATTTTAGCACCAAGCTCTTTGTCTGCTTGGGAGGCGTTTTTGCTTATGAGTGAAAATGGTCCTGCTATTGGTAATCGAATTGGGATATATTTGTCACTTTGGATATTTTGTAGTTTTTCATTATCCTCTTTGTTTCTACCGACAACTAGCTTTGATTTATCTGGTAGTCTAAAGTGTCGTCCAAATTTTAGTAAATCTATATCGGCTGTAGAGAACTCATCATATGTTATAAACTCTCTAATCCTATCAGAGTAGTGAGCCTCTGTCAAAAGACATCCACCACCTGGTGATTCATACTCACTCCATCCGTACTCTTTGGCTAGTGATAACTGTTTTTCTCTGCTTCTACCTGATATATCTAGTAGCTTCTCTCTATCAACCCACCCTTTGATTTCTGGTGTAGTAGGCTCTAGTAGTTTTGCTGATAGTGGTCTGAGGATTAGTTTTTCATCCTTGTCATTAGCCAAGGTGCTTACCTGTTTGAGTGCATCTGCTCTTTGGCTCATAGGTCTTTGTCCTACTACTTCACCTGTAACTATAAAAGAGGCTCCAAGCTCATCCATAACACCTTTTGCAACTCTAAACATATAGCCGTGACAATCTATACATGGGTTGAAGTTTTTGCCATATCCATATTTGGGGTCAAATAGGATTTTTTGGATAAACTCCTCTTGGACATCTATCACTTTAAAGTCTGCTCCTACCATTTTGGCTCTTTTTTGGAGTATATCGGTTACATCTTTTGTTCCACCAAAGCCTGTTTTGATATGCACAGCTGTTACATCGATATTTTGGTCTGTTATGAGCTTGATAGCTATCATGCTATCAAGCCCACCACTAAACATAGATATAGCTCTCATTAGTTAACTCTATACATTTTGCTATAGTACTCATCTGCCATTCTATCCGAATCAAAATATGGCAATACATCTCTCATCGAGTTTTTCATGATTTTTATCCACTCATCTTGGTTATCATAGTATGTAGGGATAATCTGATTTTCTAGTATATCCATCATATTTAGATAGTCATTTCTATCTTGAGTTTCTATATCTTGATTTGGGTCGGCTGGGATTATAAAACTGTTCTCTCTGTCTTTGCTAAACTCTGGCATCCATCCATCATTGATAGAGAAGTTGATAACTCCATTCATAGATGCAGTCATACCACTTGTTCCACTAGCTTCTCTAGTAATTCTAGGAGTATTGAGCCAAATATCTGAGCCTTTTTTAAGCATAGCAGATAGTGCTAGTTCATATCCTATTAGTACAGCTACATTGGCATAATCAAAAGATATATGAGTAAGTTCATTAAATATATGTATAGCATTCATATCAAATGGATAGGGTTTTCCTGCCCATATAATCTGAACAGGTCTATCACTATTTGTAACTAACTTTTTAAATCTCTCTATATCTTGGATAAGTAGATTTGGTCGTTTATACTCTGCAAATCTTCTAGCCCAAACTATGGTGAGTACATCAGGGTCAAATAGTTTTCCCGTCTGGTCTGCAACAATCTCAAATAGTCTCTTTTTGAGTTGTTTTTTTCTAGCAATCAGTTTATTATCTTCATTTTTTTCAAAAGAGTCAGATAGTGGTTTATCAGCCCAATATTTTCTGTTTTGTGCGTTTGTAATAGCGATTATTGGAGCTATATTATCAAAATTTTTCCACATATCATTAGATACTACACCGTGAAGTTTTGATACACCATTTGCTATTTTGGAGAGTCTCAATGCCCCAAGAGTCAAAGAGAAATTATCATCATATATCTGGGTTAACTCTCTTACTTGGTCTAAATCCAAATCAGCAAAAAAGCCCATTTGGTGTAGTTTGTGTATATTATGCTCTTCATTTCCTGCCTTTTCAGGTGTATGAGTTGTAAATACGATTTTGCTTTTTAGCTCATCTTTGGTTGGGTACTTTTTGTATAGCTCAAAAGCTAAGGGTAGGGCGTGACCTTCGTTTAGGTGATATATATCAATCTTTTGATTTAAAGCCTCTAAAACCTTGACCCCTCCAACACCTAAAACTGTCTCTTGGGCTATTCTAGTATCTTCATATACATCATATAGTTTATGTGAAATTGTACAAGCTAGATGGTCATTTTTCTCATAATCTGTTGTTAGAAATATCATAGGTGCTGTACCAAAAGTTTCAGGTTTTAGCAAAAAGGCTTTGACATAGACAGGGTGGCTGTTTATATTTAGTTTGACCTCTATGTTTAAATCCTCTAGGAAATAGTATCTCTTGCGAATAAACTCTGCTTTTAGCTCTTTGTGGTTGTCTCTTGCTTGGTCATAATATCCATAGCTCCAGAGCATCCCAACACCTATGACATTTTGTCCTAAATCATAAGCACTTCTCATATGTGAACCACTCAAAAATCCCAAACCACCAGAGTAGGTCTTTAGTGCTTGGTCTATAGCAAACTCCATAGAAAAATATGCTACGCTTGTTTTATACTCATCTTTTATTTTATATGTATGTAAATTCATACGACTCCTTTAATTTATCTTTTAACATTTTTGACAATAGTCTAATTTATATAATCCAATTAATTCATCAGATATTTTATAAGTATGGGAGGCTATATAATCTATAGTGAGAAAATCAAATGATGATTTTTTATATATAATCACCTCGCCATGAGCATCATCTTGAAAAATCCTATCTATAGAGTGTTTGATAAAATTACTAGCCATAAGTCTATCAAAAACTGTAGGATTTCCACCTCTTTGGATATGACCTAGTGTGGTTACTCTAGTATCTAGTTTCATATCATCTTTAAAAAAGTCATAAATCTCTTGGGTCTTTTGGGTTCCCTCTGCTACAACAGCCAAAACATACCGTTTACCCTCATCTACATCTTTTTTTATCTCTGTTTTTTTGGTCTCTAAATCATAAGGCATCTCAGGGATTACACATATCTCTGCACCTGAAGTTATAGCTGAGATTAGAGCTAGATATCCAGACTCTCTACCCATAGTCTCTACTACAAAGGCTCGTCTAAATGATGAAGCCGTATCTCTAATAGAGTCAATAGAGCTTCTAATAATATTTAAAGCTGTATCAACACCCAAACAGTACTCTGTACCATAAATATCATTATCAATAGTAGCAGGGATACCTATAAATTTAATTCCAAAATCTCTATAAAAGACATCCATAGCCCTAAAAGAGCCATCCCCACCAAGTACAATAACTTTATCAATACCTAATTTTTGGAGATTTTCATAAGCCTTTTTACGGTACTCATACTCAAAAAATCTCTTAGAACGGGAGCTACCTATAACTGTACCACCTAGATGTATAATAGGGTTTACATCATTTAGTGTAGCTTTTTTGATTTTATTGTCTATAAGCCCCTCTAGTCCATCATATATTAGATATGGGGTTAGATTTTTTTGTAAAATATGCTCTACAAAATATTTGATAGCAGGGTTCATCCCTGCACAATCACCACCAGAGGTCATAATCGCTATACTCATAGCTACCTTTCAAATTAAGTTTTTAGCTCGGATTATAACATTTGTAATTGGAATATTAAGTAGTATATAACTTAATTTATTTAAGAAAATGACAGCTTGATATATATTTAATTAAAAATTGTATAAAAATTACTTGACAAAAAAGAAAAGTTCCGTTATAAATGCAATGTCTTAAACTAAATAAATTAGTTTAAATATATTGATGTATAATAGCATCAAAATAAATTACAGATTAAAAGGATAGACAATATGGCAAAATATGTTGAACTAACAGAAGAGAATTTCGATGCTACAGTAGCAAACGGTGTAACAATGGTGGATTTTTGGGCTCCTTGGTGTGGTCCTTGTAGAATGATTGCTCCTGTAGTAGAAGAGTTAGCAGAGGATTTTGATGGAAAAGCAACTATTGCAAAAGTAAATACAGATGAGCAACAAGGTCTTGCTATCAAGTATGGTATCCGTTCAATTCCTGCTATTCTTTTCTTTAAAGATGGTGAAGTAGTTGACCAGATGGTTGGTGCTGCATCAAAAGATGCTTTTGCTGAGAAACTTAACGCTCAGTTGGCATAATTTAGATAAAACTTCTTAAAATTTTGTGAGCTTTTATAGCTCACTCTACAAAATATAGTTATTGTAAAATATTATTTGGAATTGGAGATTTTCTAAAAGGGAGTGCATGGCACAAGAATCCTGAGAATGGCGAGGCTAAAGCCATCGGTTCCATAGTAATTATTTTACTTTTTTAACAAAAATTTACTCACAAGGAAATTATAAATGTTAGATTGTGCAATTATTGGTGGTGGTCCAGCAGGATTAACAGCAGGTCTATATACTACTCGTGGTGGTCTTAAAAATGTAGTAATGTTTGAGATGGGAATGCCAGGTGGGCAGATTACTCAAAGTAGTGAGATAGAGAACTATCCTGGATTTTTTGAACATGGCAAAACTGGTATGGATTTTATGGATGGATGGCAAGAGCAGTGTTTCCATTTTGGTCTAAAGCATGAGATGAAAAAGGTCGATAGAGTATCCAAAGTTGATGACCATTTTGTGATTACTTTAGAGGGAGGCGAAGAGTTTGAAGCCAAAACAGCGATAGTATGTACAGGAAGTACTCCAAAAAGAGCAGGGGTCAAAGGAGAAGATGAGTTCTTTGGTCGAGGTGTGAGTACATGTGCTACTTGTGATGGATTTTTTTACAAAAATAAAAAAGTTGCAGTTCTAGGTGGTGGTGATACAGCACTAGAGGAGGCTCACTATCTATCAAATATCTGCTCAGAGGTCTATGTAATCCATAGAAGAGACCAATTTAGAGCATCTCCATCAACTGTTGAGAGAGTAAAAAAGATACCAAATATCAAATTTATTACAGATACTATCGTAGAGGAGATATTGGGTGATAATATGGGTGTAACAGGAGTTAAACTCAAAAATAAAAAAACAGAAGAAAAAAGTGAGCTTGATATATCGGGTATATTTGTGTTTGTCGGACACAATGTTAATAATGCTGTTTTAAAAAATGAAGATGGCTCATTTATCTGTGAAGTGAACGAACAGGGGCAAATTGTAGTTGATTTGAGCATGAAAACTTCTGTCGAGGGGCTATTTGTAGCAGGTGATATTCGTATAGAGGCACCAAAGCAGGTAGTTTCAGCAGCTGGAGATGGAGCTGTAGCAGGGTTACAGGTTATTTCGTATATTCAAGAACATGTATAAACATTTTTATATAAAAGCTTGTATAATTCACTAAAAAAATTTAGGATGTTAATATGGTAAAAGTTGGAATTGTAGGTAGTACAGGTAGAATGGGCGAACATCTCATTAACAATGTTTTAGAGGATGAGAGTTTAGAACTTAGTGTATTGCATGTTTTTGATGAGCTCAAAACAGCAGTACCTGATAGTGTATTGATTACAAATAGTATGGAAAAAGTCTTAGAGAACGCAGATGTTGTTATTGATTTCTCTGCACCAACAGCAACACAAGAGCTGTGTGAAAATGCTCTAAAAAACCCTACTGCTTTAGTTATTGCCACAACTGGCTTTAATCCTCATCAGCAAAATCTATTGGTAGAGGCTTCAAAAGAGATGCCAATTTTATACTCGTCTAATATGTCTGCTGGTATTGCTATTTTAAAGCAACTAGTAGAACAGGTATCAGCAACTCTTAGAGATTTTGATATAGAGATAGTAGAACAGCACCATAGACATAAAGTTGATGCACCAAGTGGAACAGCTCTAACTCTAGGTGAGTTTGCAGCAAAAGGTAGAGGTCTAAATCTCGATGATGTTCGTATTTCAGGTAGAGATGGACAAATTGGTGCAAGAACAAAAGATGAGATAGCAGTAATGGCACTAAGAGGTGGCGATATAGTAGGAAGACATACAGTAGGATTTTATAATGATGGAGAGTTTTTAGAACTAAACCATACAGCTACAAGTAGAGAGACATTTTCAAAAGGTGCAATTAGGGCTGCTAAATGGGTAGTAAACCAAGAGAGTGGTTTCTATACAATTAATGATGCACTAGGACTATAGATATGAACTATTCACTATTCACTATTCACTATTCACTTAAAACTCAAGGAGTTTTATAATGTGTGCTATCGTTGGTGTATATGGAGATGAAAATGCTGCCAAGATTGCATATTATGCTCTTTTTGCAATGCAACATAGAGGTCAGGAGTCCACAGGAATTTCTTCAGCTAATGGAGATAAAATCCGTTTAACCAAAAAAAGAGGACTAGTTACTGAGGTTTTTGACGAGGCAACTCTAAATCGTCTGGATGGTTTTTGTGCTATTGGACATAACCGTTACTCTACAGCAGGTGAGGAGTCAATACTTGATGCTCAACCTGTATTTGCAAAGTATAAATTGGGTGAAATCTCTGTAGCACACAATGGAAATTTGGTCAATAAATATGAGGTTAGAAATAGGCTTATAAATAGAGGAGCCATTTTCCAAACAGGAATGGATACTGAAAATATCGTACACCTCATAGCCAAAAGTCAAGAAGATAAACTCAAAAATCGTATAAAAGATATGCTCCAAAAAATTGAAGGGGCATACTGTTTGGCTATTCAGAGTAGAGGCAAGATGTTTGTTATCCGTGATAGATATGGTATCAGACCTCTAAGTTTAGGACGGCTAAAGAGTGGAGGTTGGATAGTAGCTAGTGAGACATGTGCTTTGGATTTAGTTGGTGCTGAGTTTATAAGAGATGTTAGACCTGGTGAGATGTTAACCTTTTCAAAAGACAAAGAGCCAAAATCTGAGCAGATATTCGAGCCTGATTATCATCCATGTGCATTTGAGTATATCTATTTTGCTAGACCTGACTCTATCATTGATGGCAAAAATGTATATAGTGCTAGATTGGAGATGGGAAAACAGTTGGCAAAAGAGACACCTGCTGATATAGATTTAGTACTTCCTGTTCCAGATTCTGGTGTAGCAGCTGCTAGAGGATTTGCAGAGGGGCTTGGAGTACCTTTTGAGATGGCGATAGTGAGAAATCACTATGTTGGTAGAACATTTATTGAACCAACTCAGGAGATTAGAGAGCTAAAAGTAAAACTAAAACTCTCTCCAATCAAAGAGTTAATAGCAGGTAAGAGAGTAGCTATAGTAGATGACTCACTAGTTAGAGGAACTACATCCAAACAGATTGTCAAGATTTTAAAGGAAGCAGGTGCTACAGAGGTGCATATGCGTATAGCAGCACCAGAGATTAAATATCCATGTAGATATGGTATAGATACACCTACAAAAGCTGAGCTTATATCTACCAAATATACACCAGAAGAGATTGCAAAAAATATGAATGCAGACTCTTTGGGATTTTTATCTATAGAAGGGCTTAAAAAGTCTTTGGGTAATGATAGAAACTACTCATTGGTTAGTTTTGATGGAAACTATTTTGCTGGTGGTAATGAAGATAGTCCTAGTTGTAGTGTTTGTGATTAGTTTAAATAATTTGATTTAAGTTTGATAGAGTAAAATCTATCAAACTATTATATTACCACTCAACTTCTGCAGTTACCATTAGTGCATCTCTAGTTTCTGTGTCAGATAATTTGCTTCCACCCTCTTTTAAGTAGTTGACAATGAATTCAACATTTTTATTATACTCATAAGCTATACCTGCTATTGCTCTCTTTTTGTC
>Ga0256843_1002068_pt1 | contig 15022 bp, 17 predicted proteins | sample AlvinellametaG_FD_191572 | JGI IMG/M metagenome (GOLD analysis project Ga0256843, IMG submission 191572) | Pompeii worm associated microbial communities from hydrothermal vent at the East Pacific Rise, Pacific Ocean - Alvinella | ecosystem: Host-associated > Annelida > Integument > Unclassified ... | reverse complement strand
AGTATGGACATAGAAGCTACTCTAAATATGTTAGAGGAGTTTGAGTTTCGTTCACAAAACTACATAGATATACTCCCAGAGTATGACTTAGTTATGGCAAAAAAACTCCATATGTGGGGTAATGGTTTATAAATTATTTTAGAACCCTCTAATAACCCTTTTAAACCCTTGTTTATAGGGTTTAATCAATAATTAACTTTTTCATTTGAACCACTTTGAACCACTCTTTTACTGTTTAACTCGTATAAAAAGTCGTATAAAATTAAAATACTGCTATACTGTCATAAGACAAGGACACAGTATGAAAAAAGACAATATAACTATTAAGATATTGAAGAATGGAACAAAGAATTATTATGTAAGGTTTATGTATCAGGGTAGAGAGTATCCAGTTAAAAATTTTACTAAATTGTATGGTTGTAAGACAAAAAAATCAACAGTTGAAAAATTAGCAGAAGTTAAGATTGAAATTTCACAAGGTAGAAACCCATTCATTTTAACAAAAGAAACACTAAATGAACTTTATGACGAAAGAAAGGAAATATCATTAAAAAATGGAACTTGGAGAGCAAGAACAGTAGAAAGCTATGATTATTTTTATAATAAATACATAAGAAAAACTATTGGACATAAAAAATTATCTAAAATCACTTATGAAGATTTGAGAAAATTATATGATGTTAATATGTCTCATGTTGAAAATTCAACTAAAAATCAATTTAAAAGAATTGTTCGCCCTATTTTTGTTGAAGAAATGAAAAATGGAAGAATACATACTAATGTCGTTGATATGATAGAAACTTATAATATGCCTGTTCGTGAAAAATTAGAATTAAGAACATTTGAAAATAATCTTGATATTATTAAAAAATTATATAAAGCAGTTCCTAAGTATGAGGCACTTGCTTATAATCAAAAAGAAGAAATGAGAAGTTATCTAATGATGATTGTTCTAACGGCACATAGACACGGAGAATTAAGACAATTAAAAATAGAAGATTGTTATTTAGATAGAAAAATGATAATAGCCCCTAAAACTATTACAAAAACAAAAGAAGATTATAGGTTCCCAATTCCATCAGAAGTAATTCCATATCTAAAAACTATAAAATCAGGTTTAATTTTTCCAACTGTGAAAAAAGGTTCTATGTATCAAGTATTCCAAAGATTAGTAAAGTTGGCAAATATTGAAACCTTTAACGGAAAAAGAATATCCCCACATGATATGAGAAGATTACTTTTATCTATTATGATTAAAGATTTGAAAATTGATAGTGTTCTTGCTGATACTTGTTTAAACCACAAACAAAGAGGGGTTATAAATCATTATTTAAGTTTTGAATATAAAGATACGGAAGAAGCATATAATGAATATTGGGAATTGATAAGAAAATAAATATCATTTTGGTGGCTTATTTGTAATATAATAAAAATATAGTCCTTTCATCCGCACCATAAAATAGTAAAACCTCTCAAAATTACCTAAACTACGAACTTTCAAAGATTTTAAGAAAACTCATAAATTATTTTTCTAACCTATTTCTAACCTTTAATTGTAAAACTTTGTAATATGGAATTTTAACTTATTAAAAATTATGTCAATTTGCCATATATCTTGGCAATAGTATTTTAATAAGCTAAAATACGAATAACTTTTAATCAGGGAAATAATTGGAAATCAAATCATTACCACATTTTTATTGGACTAAAAAAAAGATTACTTCAAGCAAAGAAATTTTAAGTAATGCTACTCAAAAACGGGGTATAATACTTGACCCTTTTTTAGGTAGCGGACAATCTCTTTTTGGTATAAATTTAAATAAATACAAATTTATAGGTATTGATATAAATGAAATGCCAATTAAAATGTTGGAAAAATATTTATCGGATTTGACAGAAGATAATTTAGCACAAACAACAGAGCACTTAAAAAAACTTCAAGATAAATATAAAGATGTATATGAATTAAATTGTCCATCTTGTCAAAATAAAATTTATTACGACAAGGTAATTTTTGATAAAGAACAATCAAAGATATCTATTAAAAATATTAAAGTTGAATGTAATAAATGTTTTTATAAATATGATAATGAAAAATATAATGATAATTTAAATAATCAATATATAGATAAAATGAAACTCTACACAATAAAAAATAAAGATATTCCAAATTTAAAGCTTATAAAAAATTCAAGAATAGCAATTAAAGATAATATGTATATATCAGATTTATTTAGTCCAATGAATTTTTTTATTTTACAAAACTTTAAACTTAATAATGAGATACATGGACTACTTGAATATATTATTTCAAGTGTATTACATTTAATAAAATATACCGATACTAAGTCTCAATCACAATTTCCATTTTGGATACCAAAAATAAATATTTTAGATAGGAATATATTTAATCAATTTTTAAAGAAAGCACAAGAACTAAAAAAACATACACATACAAAACCATATAAAATAGCAACAAGCTTTAATGATTTAACAAACAATCAACTATTTTTATTAAATGGTTCTGCACAAGAAAAATTAAAAGAAATTCCTGATAATTCAATAGAAATTTTATTTACTGACCCACCATATTATGACCAAGTCGCATATTCAGAGTATTTAATAACTTGGAACTTTTTTTTAGATTATAAAATAGATTATGATAATGAAATTGTAGTTAGCAATAGAGAGTATAAACAATCTGATAGAAATAAATATTTAGATAACATTAAATATGTTTTTGAATTATGCTATCAAAAATTAAAAAATAATGCTGAAATATTCATATATTTTAAAGATAGTAAGCAGAAAAATTATATTGATTTTATCAATATTTTAACTGATATTGGATTTATTTATACAAAACAATTTCATTTAAACAAAAGTAGAATTACATATAAGCAAAATTCTACAAAAAAAACAACCTCTCGTGGAGATTGTATAATCTATTTCACAAAAAAAATTGGAAATCACTCTATTGATAAAAGAAATCTTACTAAAATTGAATTTTTCAATCATATAAGTAATTTAATAAGTGAATATTTAATAGAATATAAAAAATCTTCTACTGGTGAATTGCTTGATAATATTATATATAAAGAAATGATTATGAATAATTTATTAGAAGAAATAAATGAGAAAGAAATTTTTAGCTTTCTTGAAAAAAATTATATATTTGATAATGGAGAATGGAAAAGAAATGGATAACTATAAAAATAAAATATTACTAATGGACACAATGGAGTTCTTGTTAAAACTTCCTGATAATTCTATTGATTGCTGTATTACAGACCCCCCATATAATATATCTGGTTATGATAATAAAAAAAAGATAGGATGGTTAGAATCAAATTCTTATTGGACAGAAAAGAAAAAATTTACAAAAATTGATGCTGAGTGGGATAAATTTAATAATATAGATTATGAAGATTTTATGTTTATGGTTATTCAAGAAATTAAAAGGGTTGTAAAGCCAAATGGCAATATTGCAATTTTTGGTTCATATCACAATATATATAAGATAGGCTATTTGATAGATAAATTAGATTTAAAAATACAAAACTCTATTATTTGGTTTAAAAGAAATGCTATGCCAAACTTAACACAAAGAATGTATTGTGAAAGCACAGAACAAATTATTTGGGCAGTCAATAATTCCCATAAACATGCTAAAAACTGGACATTTAATTATAAAGTTATGAAAGAATTAAATGGTGGAAAACAAATGAGAAATATGTGGGATATAACAAATACACCTGCAAAACAAAGAAAGTTTGGAAAACACCCTTCTCAAAAGAACGAACTTGTTATTGATAGATTAGTTTTATCATTAACAAATGAAGAAGATATCATACTTGACCCATTTATGGGTAGTGGAACTACTGCTGCCTCGGCTAAAAGGTTAAACAGAAATTACACTGGTTGTGATAATAATGAAGACTATATTGACATTTGTAATAGAAGATTAAGCGAAGAAGAATTATAAAATTCTTTTAGCTTTTATAATTTCTAAATCTCCTTTTGATAGTGAAACTTGAAGTCTTCTTAAATCATTGCCTGCTCTAACTCTTTTTTCTTCTAATTTTTCTTTTAATCGCTTTACAGTATTTACTGGAGAAGCTGAATATATTTCTATAATTTCTAATTTTTCAGGATTTTTCACGACTAAAATAATTTCACTATCTTGTAAGTATTTATTTAAAACATTAACAGAAATATCTTGAAAATTCCAACTATGACTTTTAGATATTTTATATTCATATAGATTTCCGTTTATATCATAAGCATCATGAGCACCATCTCTACCCCCTTGTTCCGACTCCATATTATGATTTAATTCAACGGCAGTTAGTAATTCAAAAATTTTATTGCTTGTTAAAAGTCCTTTCGAAGATGTTAAAATCTCTAATTTCTGTATAGAATTAAAAATTGTTTGAAGCATATCATAATAATCTCCATTTGTATTTACACCTTTTACATAAGTTTTATATATACCTAAATTCTTTTCTATCTGATTTGGAGAAATGTTAATCATTTTTCTTGTATTCTGTATTGCTTTTGTTTTTTCTTCTAAATATTTTGACATAACATTTCCACTTACCTCATAATACCAATCCAATTTTGCTGGAAATACAGTATCATCCACATGAGCAAATATCACAGACTGACAACTATTGAGTTTATTGATAGTATTATCTGAAAAATCATTAAAAGTCCAAGAGTGATTAGAACTTGTTTCTTTAAAATGTTTATACTCATATTCTCCATCACTATCGATAGCATCTCTACTACCTGAATGTCCTTTAATAAGTTGATGATTTAACTCATTTGCTATTGTTACTTCATAGACTTTACTATTTGAAAATATATCATTAACTCCAAACAATCTTAAAAATTCAGCCTGTATTTCAGCTAAATTATTTCTATATTTTAGTATTTCACTTTTATTGTATGTAATATAATTCATTATTACTATCCTTAATTATTTAATTTAAGTTTAGCAGATAAGATTAAATTTAAGCTTTAAAACGAAAAACTATGACATCTTCAGTAATTCTTTTTTAGACTTATTCCTCACTATCCATTTAAAATAAACCTCGTATGAGGTTTGATTACATTATTATTGAGAGTATGCAGAGCAAGAGCCAAAAGGATGTGATTTACAATCACTTCTACTAAAACAATTTTCTTAACTTCATAATTTTTGTTGCACAGCAGAAATTCAACACAATCAATAATCACTCAAAATCAACTTATAAGTTTTCGTTTGCATTTCACTCTATTAAATTCTTACTGATACTAAAATAAATTTAAAAATTATATTTTATTAAAAGTAGGAAAATTTAACCTTTTCATTTAAACCGAGAAACTCACAAGAGAGATATTGAAAGATTAAGAGATTTTTATTTGAAGTTCTTAAAATTAAAAAGTTAAGAAAAAAAGAGCAAAACCTCAAAATCTTCAAAAAAGATATTTATTTTAAAGGACAAGAGATGAGAGTATATATAACAGACTTACAAGCTTACAATGAAGGACATTTAATTGGTTCTTGGTATGAACTTCCAATGAACAAGGATTTACTTGCTGAGAGTGTTGAGAATGAACTTCAAAGAGGTAAAGAGATATGTGAATCAGAACAATTTCACGAAGAATATTTTATTACAGATTACGAGTGCGAATATATGGAAGTTTCTGAATATGCTAATTTAGATGACTTGAATGATATTGCGGAGAAAATGGAAGATTTAAGTTCTTACGATATGAAGAAATTTAAAGCTTTAATGTCAGAGGGTTATGACTTTGAATATAGTTTTAATAATTATGAAGATGTGGAGATATACGAAGAGACAAATATGAATGAATTAGCTGAACAGTTCGTGGAGGATGGACTTTTTGGAGATATTCCAAAATCTTTAATAAATTATATTGACTACGATGCAATAGCAAGAGATTTATCAATGGACTATACGGAAGTTGAAAATGATATTGTGAAATTTAACTGATGAGAGGACTATATGCTGATAAAATCCAAGGAGAAGAATATTTTTTTTATTTAGTATTTGACTTTATAAAAGTTGATACTTTGGATAATGCCAAAAGAAGACAAGAACGGCTTTTAAAACACGATTTCAATTTTTGGGATAAAGAAGATAAAGATATCTATCGTGTTATTTCAAAAGTTGAAGAAGTTTATTCTGACGGCTCTTATGTGTATGAAGATATCGAAAAAATAAAGGTTTAAAATATAGGGTAAAATACTCTATATTTATCAACTTTTAGAAAAGGAATACAAAACTATGAAAATAATTATATTATCGCTAATTCTATCATTTACAAGTCTATTACAAGCACAATCATTCTCTAAAAATAATATCTTAGGAGTGTGGGAAGTTTCAAGTAAGAAAATGCAGGGTTTTACAAGCTTTGGAAAAGAGTTCTCAACGACAAGAGGACAATCATATATTTTAATATTTAATAAGCATGGTTTCGTTAAAAACAAAACAACTGGTTCAATATATAACTATGAAATTATCAACGGTAAATTAAAAATATATCAAACTAAAATCTATAAAAATAACTATAAAATCAAAGATAAGAAACACTATGATTTATGGGCTATGAGTGGGTGTTTTGAGAATTGTAGTGTTGCTAAAATCGTGAAGAAAAAACTAACGGGGTATTATCGTAAAGATGGCTATAAATTTTGTAAAATTCAGAACTATCCACAACCAACTTTTAGAAGTGAAGAGTTTAAATTTTAATCTTCACTAACTAAATTTTTCACTATATTTTTTTTCTTCCATTTTAGAACAAAATAAGCTATATTTATCACTATCAAACCAATCAAAAGTTTTTCGATTGTTATAGCAATTTGTTAAAACTTCCATAGAAGTATGCAAGTCTAAAACTGTTTCACCAACTTTATCATTTATAATCAGTTTTTTACCACCTATTTTATTTATTTTATGAAAATATACCGATTTATTATCTATAAAACCAACTACTTTTTTATCAGCATATTTTGGTAGAAAGCTATCAATAAAATTAAGAAGATTTTCATTTGAAGAAAAAAATGCCATTTCTACAATATTTGAAGATTTATTTTTAAATTTTGAATGAAATAAAATATCGGTGTAAGTGTTGCCACTCTTAAAAAGTTCATATGATATTTTTATCTCTGTTTTAGCATTAATTTCATTTACTGCAATATCTATAACACTCCCTTGTAAGTGGGCTATTCTCTTATATTGATTGTCTTTAATTCCCATCAGTTTTTTAAAGATATATAATTCCATTTTAGGCAAATGTATAAACTCATTATTTCGTGTCATATACCTCATTATATTCTCATAGAGCCGTATGCTATATTTAGATTTAAAATTATTTATCAGTGCAAAATTTAAACGGCAAAAGCTATCTTTGTTATCTAAAACAAGAGATAAAAAATCACTTGCTAAAATTACTTTTACCTCTCCTTTATACCTACTAAAACCTCTCACAAGATGTTCCAATGTATAATTTTGTTCTTTTTTATTGACAATAGCAAGTTCAGCCACTATACCCATAATCTTAATAAAATTATGTTTCAGTTGTTTATAGTTGATTGTAAAACCTAAAAACTTATTTATATCTTGATGTGTTGTAAAGAGTATATTATTTTTTACTTTTTTCTCTCTAATGCAAAAGATTAAAAAATTAAATATTTTATATTCGTTCAATCCTAAATCTGGTGTATAAATTTGCACCAAATCATGGTGCTTTGATACAGAAGATATTTTTAAAATATTATTTGTTTTCATTTCTTCTATCTAAAATGCGTTTTGAAACCATAATCAGATTTTTAAACTCATTATTCATATGCCAATTTATATATTTTGTGTCCATATTTAATATTTTATAAAATAATTTCTTATGTATATCATCTGAATTAAACATTAAACCAGAGATATCAACCTCCTTGAATGTATTGCTGTTATACATATTCAATAGTAAATGTCTTAACCTACTTGCAGTGCTATATTCTTGGTGTAATCTCCATTTTTCTTTTCTTGTAAAATAACTATCCATTTTTTCTGCTTCTTCAAGATATCTATCACTCTCTTCTTTACTTATAAAAAAATTATCCATTTTTTTCATTCCTTTTTTTTATACACAATACTATTGCATTCTTGAAAAAAAGGAAAATAAAAGTTAATTTCATTCAGAAGAATTTATTATTTTTAATAAAATTTGTCTAATAATTGAATGTATAATTTGTGGCTCCAAATGTATAAAATTTGGCATAACTTGTATTCTATATGGCTATACACCCTTTGTAAATATAGTTATTGTAGGACTTTATAGGAGATGGTAATATACTAATCTATATAACTATATACAAATCATAAAAATTTCTAAACTATTTGATACTAATTATCTTCATACTTTATTTAGATTTTTAGAAATGTATAGCTTGATTATCTTTTGAAAGAATAAAAAACTCTAAGCCGAGTTTTATCATAGAACAAATAATGAAGATTTTTATTTGTCCTATCGGTTCGTTTGTATATTTTGTGGCTATCTTCCTAATAGTTTTGGAAGTTTCATTGAATTTTGAGGTTTTGGTGCATTTAATGATAATATATCATTTAGTATCTCAAAAAAATCGTCTATTAAGTCCTTGAACATAAACAAAAGCATAAACATTATAGTTCCTCACTCTTTTTATCAATTATTGATACAAGTGTCTCAAAACTCAATTTAACAAGCTCTACTTCATCCTCACTCATTTTTTTATGATTACTAATAAACTCTTGGGTTTTAGCAACTTTATCTTTAAATTTATCAATTTTTGTCTTGATAGATTTTACCTCTTTTTTATACTCTTTTGTAGTAGTGTATTCCATAATAATTTTCCTTATTTTGATAGTGTTGGAGTTGGATAGGAAGTAGTTTTGAACTTATCTTTTTTATCTTGAATAGATTTTTTTAATGCTTCAAATTTAGATAACTTATTTTTGTTTTCTTCGCTTACTAACTCACTTAATTTATTATAAGATTTATTGACAAGTCCTTCATTCTTTTTGAACTTAATAATATCCTGTTCTTCAATTGCCGTCTGCATCCGATTAAGATATACATTTATCCGTTTTTCCAACTTTTGTGAAGTATCTTTTAGAAATTCCATATCTTGAAATAGTTCTTGTAGTTGTTGTACTTCTAAAAGTAATTGATTATTTTGTTCTTGAAGTTGGTTGCTGATTTTTTCTTGTTTTAATCGTTCTTCTTTAATATCTTGCTTCATTGAAGCCATAGGATTAAGCTTCTTATTTTCACGAACTTTTTTTATGACATAATCGCTTAGAGAATAGCCAATTTTTAGCATGTTCTGTTCAACTAGCAGTTTTGTATGGAATGAGAACTTTCGCAGTCCTAATCGAAGTTTTAAGATTTTATCCACGGTTCTATATTTTTTATTATCTTCTTTTTTGATTGTTGTAAATGTTTTAACAATGGATGGAAGAACAATATTTATATGGGGATTATTATCTTTATAGTGAATGGAGCTTACAACATAATCTTTTATAAATTTTGCTTCTTCATTTTTAGTGAAGTTTAGTTTATAAATTTCATTAAGTTTAGATACTGTATCTTTAATCATAATGTTATGTAGTTTTGTAATATCTTCAAGTGATATTTTTTTATCTCCAATAATTTCAGGGATTGAAATCATTATTGAAGTTGCAGGGGAACTCGGCTTGCCACCTTTTCGGTTTAGCTTTATCCGTGTAGTATGAAAATTAGCAATATTGATAATATTTTTTAACTTTCTATCAATCTCAAGCTGATTATCAAAAACTATCGTCTTGTGATTATCACTATTGTGATTGGTATGTGTGTCGTTTCTATCTGTAATATAGTCAGTAATTTTTATTAAATCTTTTATAGATTTCATTGATAAAAACTGGGTATAAAAGTTCTTGGGATTTCTTCTCATAATTTTCCTTTTTGAAAAATTATGACATGCTAAAATCTCTTTCTTTTAATCGACACAAACTATACTACTTTTTCGTTCCCTATCAAGATAGCATAGGTTGCACCAATACTAAATCTTGTCAAGAGGACACCTCTTTGAAAACTCCGTTATTTTACAATAAATTAACGAAAACGATGTCTATACATTTTTTGTCTAATAATATTATCTTCACTTGCAAAACACTCAAATATCACATGACTTATAAATGCCATATCTTTAATAAGTTTTGCTTCTTGATATAATGCCGTTTTATTTCTATATGTATCACAATAATTTTTTATGGTGCTATATGAATATATCAGATTATTATCATTTCTTCTTCTTACAAAATAATCATAATTGTGTCTAAAATCTGAATATTTTTCCTTAAAATTATTTCTAAATTCAACCATATCTTTATCTTGAATATAAACATCTTCATTTTTATAATCAACTTTTGCAAGAGCTTCATTTGTAAAATATAAAAATTGTTCATACTCAAAATATTTTATCTTTTCACAATACATTTCCTTTTCTTTTTCTCTTTTCATTAGATAATCATTTGAAAAAAAGTTATCCATAAAATAGTTTCCAACATCAAAATTACTATATAAACCATAAGAGTTTCGCAAGTAGGTTAAAACAAGGTTCCTACTTCTAAAATCTATCCCAGCATCTTCAAATTTTAATTTCAAATACTCTTTATAATTAAAATCTTTATCGCTATCTTGCTTATCTAATCTATTTAAAATTAAGATTATTGGTAGTTCTTCATTTAGTTCTTGCACATACTGAATAGTTGTAATAGTATCAACAATCGTTTCATAACCAAAATCAAGAGGAATAACGACAACCTTGGCATCATTTTGAATAAATCTTTTTACAAAAGTTTTATTGTATTCAGCACCAATATCAAAGATACCCTCTCTTTTTGAAGTTGTAATTTTTCCAACATTTTCAAAATAAACTTTATGCTCATTATCAAACATAAAACTGTCTTCTTTTACAAAAATTGGCAACTCAAATAATCTTCCAAGATTATATGTCAAGGTGGTGCAACCAACACCATGTTTTTTATTCATTACTAATATCATAAAGCCATTATATCTTTTAATCATAAATATTAAATTTCTTCAAAATATACGAAAAAATAAAATCTTAAAATATTTATATTCCCCAGTTTTCATACTTCAAAGTATCTTTTCAAATCTTGACAAACTTGCGTTTGTAAAAAAACACAAGGCTTAGAAATCATCTTTTCTTTCAAAATACTCAACACAACTAAAAGGAAATTACCTATGGCAAACACAAATAATACAATCACTCAAACAACAAACTTAACAGTATCTACACCAGTTATTAAAAAGAAACCTACTTTAAAACAAGAGTATAATTTTCTTACTAAAAATTCTTCATTTATTAAAAAGAATTTTGCGGATATTGATAATATAAAAAATATTTCAACTATTACACCAAGTGAATATAAAGAACTTCAAAATATTATCAATATTTTGCCACAACTTTATATTCCAAAAAATTCAACTGCAAGAAAATCATTTGTTGAATCTGTTAGAATAGTTTTCAGCGATACAGATAGATTTCATCATAACTTTAAAAATCTTATCTACAGTTTTAATAAATTAAAAAATGGGGAGGTTATTGAAAAAGTTGTTGTAAATAAACCAACAATTAACATTCATAAAAAACGAGCTTATGTTGTTAAATTTTTCAAAGATATTATCGCTTCAAAAGATACTGAAAAATCAGTAAAAATGTTGTGTCAAACAATTATTACAAGAGTTCAAAACTCTAATGATTATACACCTAATATCTATACCGATATTAAGAGAGGTTTTTTAACAAAAGTGGAAGTTATTGACTTCACTCATAAACTTGTAAAAGATTATAATCTGGTATCTTCACATGTCTTATTTTCACTTGCTGGAAATAAGAATGAATTGAAAAAAATTATTGATAAAATCATAGAAGAAAATATCAATATGAATATCGTTAAAAAAGTCGTTATACCTTTCATTGGTAGTGGTTCAGAGTTTATGAATATATTACCTAAAATAGAGAATAAAAATATACCAGTTGTAATCAACTCTTATGAAAAAACTACTTATAATCTTTTTATAGATATAAGAGATAATCGTAAATCTCTAATCAAAGAGATTAAACTTATTGAGATTGAACAAGTAGAATTTACTAAAAATAAAGCTACTCAAAAAGATAGATTACTCTATCGTGATTTTAATAAATCAAAGTTAGAAGAACTCAATAAACTTGAAAGTAAAGGGGAATGGGGAGTAAGAACATCTGCTTTATTTCTATTTATATCTTCAAAAGGTTTTGGTGGGAACCTTGAATGGATAGACAATGAAACTAAAATATCATTTCCATTAGATATGGATAAATCTATCCGTTCTGTAAGTTCAAAAGTTGAGTATTTTGGACACTTAATGGATAAATGTGATATTACCATTGAGAATGAGAGTTTTGAGGTAATAATGGAGAAGTATGACAGTTTTACTACACTATTTTTACTTGACCCTCAATACCTTAAAGAAAATTCACATAAGTTAGAAAGCACCAGAACTACTTACGGTAATTTTCATTTTCCACATGGACTATGTATAGATATGACAATCAAACTTCAAGGACAGTTCTTATACCACAACTACAAGAACTATAAACTTACAGAACTTATGACACAAGAACATATGGAATGTATTGAATACACAAAATTCAAGAAAAATGCAAAAGCTCATAACGGTAAATATGAGAGTTGCACCGAAGTTATCTATCATTCAAAAATAGAAAATTTCTCTACTGTATCAATCAATGATACTTCATACCAACCTCAAAAAATGGTTAGTTAATATCCTTTTAATAGGGTATTTACTTCCATCCTATCAAATTAAATTATTAAATTCAACCAAAAATTTCTAAAAATCAAAATCTTATTTTCAATAAACCACCTATTTCAAATACTTTGAAGTAGGAAAATTCAAACTGACATACTTTCAGCAAGACAATCAAAAAAGGATATTCACAGCTTTTATGATGTTTATAGTTTCTCTTATGAGTTTAACCATGAAACCAAAAATAATAAAATCTCAAAGGATTATTATGTCTAATTTAAATAAAAAAAATAAAGAAACAGAATCAATGGAATACGGTATCAAAAACTTAATGGATATTACACTTCATACATTAGAAGAAATAAATAATAGAGATGAAAATTTTGAAAATTTATTTATTTATGAAGATTATAAGAATATTTTTAAAAATAATATGAACAGCTATATGAACTCTCATCCCTCTCTCGATTATATATCTCACAAACAATTATCTATTGAAAATATAGCAATGAAAGAAACAGAATTATCTGTTATCCTCAATAATCAATATAGTAGATTAAATATGAATCTAAACGATGAAGTTTCACAAATTTGTAAAAATAATCATACTAAAATATTTTTTAATGATTTTGAAAACTTACCATTTGACAGATTTTTTCTTAATATGCAAAGTTTTGATGGTGTTGAAAATGTTTATGTTCATAAAACAGAATGTAAGATATTTATACATATTATCGGAGTAGGAAAAGAAAAAATATCTTTCCAAAAAGTTATTGATAATAGCGGAGTTAATGACAGAAAAACACTTTTGTATAATTGCTATAATGAATATATTAGCACAGTATCAAGTGAAACACATAGAATAATTGAAGATTGCTTTAACTATGTTATATCAGTTTTAACTTTTATTAAACAATTTCAATATGATAAAAAAGTTATTGAAAAAAATATGGGGTATGATAATTTTCTTAATAGCCATAATGTTAATAAAAAAATTAAATTTAAATTAAAGAAAAAATTAAATTCCAAAAAAAATACAATTACCATTAAACTTGTAGAAAATGGAGTTAAATATTTAAACTCAATTTTAAAAGACACTCAATATACTAAACCAACAGCTCCAGTCTTTGTAGTAGGACATTTTAGAAATCAACCTATTGGGAAAAAAGAACTTGGTTTGACACAAAGAATTTGGATTAAACCATTTTTTAAATATGTTGAACAATCTAATAACGATAACTACAAGACTAAAATCTATCAAGTATCTTAATTAAGATACCTGATACACCACTTATATTAGAACAACAATCCATCTTATAAAATAAATTCCTTGCAATAATACTAATTTAACTTTTCTTATAACATCCTCCAAAACAAAAAATATTATTAAAAAAAAGATATAATTGCTTTATGACTAATCAAGAAAAAAATGAAATCAAAGAAGTTATTGAGCATATTTTACATTTTAGAACCAAAGAGGTTTGGGACAATGAAAATATAAAATCTTCTACTTATGATTGGAAAGAAAAAGATAGATTAAACAGCATTACCACAGGTAAATATGATAAACCACTTATTAAATTAAATAATTTATTAAAACAAAAAGATAGATATGAAGAAATTTTAGAAATTGAAAAGCAAATGACAAAGATTCAATCAAAGAAAAATATATCAGTTAAAGAGTTTGCTGAAATTTACAATATTTCTAAAACTTCACAACAGAACTACAGAGGAAGAATACATAACCCTTTACCATACCACCAAAAAGTAGAAGGTGGTAAAATTATATATAGTGTTGATGAAGTGGAGCAATGGTTTGATAACCAATATAAATAATCTAACTCGTATAAAAAGTCGTATAATTTTTCTTACAATAGAAGAAAAACAACTTAATATAGGGGTTTATTTTAATAAAATCAATATGTGGGGGAATGGTCTTTGAGTGAAAGTTTTAATGATGCGTTACACACTTTAGAGTTGAGTGAAGATGGTAGTTATACTGCTTACTCGAAAGAGTATGGAGAGCACTACCACTCTACAAGAGATGGTGCACTTGAAGAGTCTTACCAAAAACATGTTATTCCTGCGTTTAAAAGTTTACAAAAGAGAGATGAAGTTACTATTTTAGATATCTGTTATGGATTAGGGTTTAATACACTCTGCA
>Ga0256843_1002067_pt1 | contig 15027 bp, 19 predicted proteins | sample AlvinellametaG_FD_191572 | JGI IMG/M metagenome (GOLD analysis project Ga0256843, IMG submission 191572) | Pompeii worm associated microbial communities from hydrothermal vent at the East Pacific Rise, Pacific Ocean - Alvinella | ecosystem: Host-associated > Annelida > Integument > Unclassified ... | reverse complement strand
GGATGATTATACTTTAAAATACGTTAGAATTACATTAACAGGCGCATACAGACGTACTCTTGGGTTTCTCAGCGTAACATCTTTTTAACCCAAATATGACTATAATTTTTACTAAGATCAACCAGAAGAAAGGATCATCGATCAAAGGGTTTATACTGCAGGTACGAAAAGCAAAGAATGAAGACTCTATCGCGCTTGTACTGACAGAGCATCATGTACGTACCTACTATCGATTTTTTGGTGCACGACACTCTATTTTACAACTGGGGAACCTTGTCGACTTTGAAGTTGAAGGTGAAGACGGCAGGTTTCTACCACGTCTTCGCTCCCTCTCTCACATTGGTTTTCCCTGGATTTTCGATCGCAACAGACTTCTTATCTGGCACAACTTCATCCAGAAATTTGAACCACACCTGAAGGATGCCGATGAGATCGACCCTTTTTATTTCGATCTACTGCTGAATGCAGCAAAAAAGTGGGATAAACAACACCCTAAACGGATCGTATGTGAAAGCTATATCAGGCTTTTGGATTTTGAAGGCAGACTCTACCCTGAAGAAAACTGCTATATCTGTGAACATCGTATTGAAGAAGAGATTGCTTTGATGCAGGCATTTAAACCCGCTCATCCGGATTGTATCTATACTCCTTCACTTCCTACAAAAAAGATATTGGATTTTTTTGAAAGCAAAAAAACTGTTTTTCTGGATGACTATGAGGTGGATATCATCTATGATATTGTCATGAAAGGTTTTTAACTCTTTACCACCAAGACAGCAAAATACTATACTTCTTTTTCAATTTCAGAAAAATACTGCATACATTCCTGTTTGGTTACCGGTTTGGCAAAAAGGTATCCCTGATAAATATCACACAGCTTATCTTCCAGGTATTGTCGTTGATATTCATATTCAACACCTTCTGCCACAACTGTCATATTCAACGTTTTCCCCATCGTGATAATAGTATCCAGCAAAATATTTTTATCCCCATCTTTAGGAATGGCGTCAATGAAAGCTTTGTCTATCTTCAATTCATCAATGGAAAGTTTATCAAGATAGGAAAGCGTCGAGTAGCCTGTCCCAAAATCATCCAGTGAAATACCAATATTAAGTGACTTGATCTTGTTCAGTTTATACGCCATCTCTTTATTGTTCTCCATCATGATACTCTCCGTGATCTCAATAGAGAGCTGACTTGCATCAATATTGTACTCTTCTATTGCATCTTTGAGTATGGCATACATATCTTCATGCTGGAACTGCCTGATAGATATATTGATCGACAACTTCAGTTTTTTTCTGGGGTTGACCTCGTTGAACCAGGCAATAGAACGACAAGCCTCTTTAATAACCCATCTTCCAAGCTTCAATATCAACCCTGTATTTTCTGCCAGATCAATGAACTTATCCGGATAGATCAGTCCCATTTTAGGATGATTCCAGCGGATCAATGCCTCTGCGGCAACCATTTCATTGGAGGATAGCAGTACTTTGGGCTGATAATGGAAAAGGAACTCCTCATTCTCGATTGCTTCGGACATATCCTGAATAAGGTTCATCTCTGTATGGACATAGGTATTAAAGTGTTCCTCAAAGAAAGTAAAACCATCACGACCGCTGCTTTTGGATTTATACATAGCGATATCAGCATTTTTCATCAGGTCTACAATACTTCTTCCATCTTCAGGATAGATCGCCACACCGATACTGACTGATACGGTCAACTCATACTCTTTTACGATCCAAGGTTGACGAATCAGATCCATGAGATCATGCAGTTTTACCGTAAGATCCACATCTTCAATATCTTTCATAACAATGACGAATTCATCTCCTCCAATACGTGCAAAGATATCATTATGGTTCAGTGATTTTTTAATACTTTCAGCAATTTGCTGCAACAGGCTGTCCCCAATATCATGTCCCAATGTATCATTGATATGCTTGAAATGATCCAGATCCAGAAAGAGTACGGCAAAATGATTTTTCTTCTGATAGTTGTCCAGGAGCAGTTTTTCCATCAACACTTCCAGGTGCAGACGGTTTGAGATACCGGTCAGCGCATCATAGTAAAGCATATTGGACATTTTATTGTTCACTTTGTAATGCTCGGTGATATCCCGAACGATACCTTCGACCTCTTCCAATTCATTCTGCTCATTGAAAATAGGAAACTCTGTGATCTCTATGATCCGTTCCATCCCCTTCTTGTCCCTTATCGTCATTTCATAGGGCATGTTATAACCGTATTCCGAAATAAGCAGTTTTGTTTCAAGGTCACACCGCAATCCGTACATAAAAAGATTGCCGTAACAGTCAATGAATTCTTTCTCGGTAAAACCGAGCATACCGGTAACCGATTCACTGACAAGTACTAATCTACCTTCATGGTTTTTCGTATAAAAGAAATAGTAGGGCTGAAGATTTTTAAGTAGTTTCTGATATTTTTTTTCTGTCAATATCAGCCTATTCAAAGAATCATCTTTAAAGTTCTTGTAAAGCTGTTTTGTCCCTTTAGAAGAGGCATTGAGCATTTTTTCCCAGAATATACGATCTTCATCTGCTTTATTATATGATTTATTGACAGCATCTAAAAGGGCAACTGCCTGAAATTCATCCAGTTTACCATCAAATCCTATCGTATGTAACTGGTATTTTAAAAGTGGATTCATTCTGTCTGCCCTGCCCCCGATTTTTTTGATCACCCTCAATCTTCTATTATAAGTATTATCACGCAAGATTATCTATGAAATATAACAAAATTATCTTTTTAAACAAAAAATTTCTGTTTGAATCATAAAATATAACTATATGATACAATAGAAATATAAAACCATATGGAAATATTTAAGAAAGATAAGTTATGCTTCTCAATCATACAGAATCTAAATTGCAACTTTCAGAAAGGAACGAATTTATGAAAATTTTATTATATGCAACATCCCTCAGTATTTTCTTTACCGGATGCAGTAATTTTACATTTGAACCAGAGCATACTCCGCCAAAAAGTGAACTTGAACAGATTATACAATCTCAGCAAAGTGCCATGACAGAACAGGAGGAAGCTGTACTCAACAAATAGGCATTTTATCATAAAATTTATCAATATAATCCAAAAAAGTCAAAAAGATGAAAAGCAGTACATACTATCTTCTTGCCATATGCAGTATCCCTGCTTTCATTACAGGATGCGGGACATATAACTGTCCACTTCCGAAAACTTTGCAACATACTGTAATGCAAATACCATTCAAGAGCTCCAACACTCAGGATCTGATGCGAAACCAGTGGAGCATGTCAGGATTGTGCATTGATCGCATCCGTTTCAAAGAGAACGGTCATACTTGGCAAATGCTTCTTGTTCGTAACATACAACATCCAAACGGACCTTTCTGGTTTCTACCCCACGATAATGAAAATACAGCATTTGATGCAGCTGTCTATGCCGTTAAAAAATATGGTGGAGGGTTCCTCAGTATCGAAAGCGGCGACAACCGTTTTTTTAGAAGAAAAGATCCCAACCGATACTTTAGGCCAAACAGCACTTACTCACACCAAGTTCTTAACATTATCAACACATTCAAACCCTCTTCCCTTCCTTACCTCACACTACACAGCAATAAAGAAGGGCATATGGAACTTGGCGGCGAAGGAACTGTTTCAATGCGCATCTGTTCCGACAATACGTTATCTTGTCCTGCCGGAGATATTGAATGTGGTAGGGGTATGGGGATCAGAGATGAGGATTGTCTGGTTTATCTTGCAGGTAAACATATTGACAGTACAGAGATCGGGAAACTCAATAGAATGGGGCTGCATGTCAAATTCGAAAAAGTGAACAGTCAGACATACGACAACTCACTCTCAAACTACATTACTCTTTATCTTCCAGACAAAAAATACTTCAATATTGAAACAGAGGAGGGAGATCTCTCTACCCAAAAAGAGATGATAGACAGGGTAATACAGGTAATTTATAAACAGTAGAACAAGTATTATTTGTCCTACTGAAAAAATACAGAAGCATCTTACGCTTTCTTGACAAACTCCTGCTTGAGCTTGATAGCACCGACACCGGGTACTTTACAGTCGATATTGTGACCATCATTACTCTCTACCAGGCGGATACCTTTGATCTTTGTTCCCACTTTGATCCCTCCGCTGCTTCCTTTGACTTTCAAGTCTTTGATCACTGTGACAGTATCACCCTCTTCAAGAATATTGCCGTTTGCATCTCTTACAACCAGACCGGCTTCCTCTTGCGCTGCTGCATCTTTACTCCACTCATGTGCACACTCGGGACAGATATAGAGATTACCGTCCTCATATGTGTATTCACTGCCGCACTGCGGACAATTTGGAATATTTTCCATAATGTTTCCTTTGATTGTTTTAGCGTATTTTACTCTTTTAATTTAAAACTATTCTACTATCTTCATTCGTGCCAACAAGCCTGCTGTTGTTGTATACCCAACTTCTGTGAACCGAAGTCTTCCTTCTGCATCATAGATGAATGTCGTAGGAAACACCTCAACATTGAAACGTTTTGCCCAACTGGCGTTCTGATCGTTCAATACCTTGAAGTGAAACCCCTGTGCCTGCATATAGTCTGAGAGCTTTTGATCATCACCGGAGTTGACAGCAATGGTCAAGACATTATACTCTTTTGACAAATGTTCAATATTGGATGCTTCCGCTTTGCATACACGACACCAGCTTGCCCAGAAGTGGATCACAACCGGTTTTCCGCTGTGAAATGTATAACGATTGCCATCAAGCAGCAGCACTTCCTCTTTTGGAAGCATATCTGAAAAAGGTTCAGGTTGACGCAAACAACTGATAATATTTGAAAATATAAATATTATCAAAACTCCTATCGACAGCTCTTTCAAAAATTTTTTAAATTGCATCTGTCATACTCCCTTCTCTGCATATTGTAACATTTCCATAGATAATATTCTATTCCAAATTATCTGTCTCATACATGATGTCGATACCAGACTGTTATAACTCACTGCCTGTTTTCACAATATCCAATCCAAAACGTTCCCGCAACTGTTGTAAATTCCCAGTCAGCAGATGGGTACGTCTATCCTGATCAAATTCAAGTAAAGAGAGGGTTCTTGGATGTATAGATGTAAAACCTGAAACACTCAACGAGAGTTTGATCACCCCTTTGTGTTGCAGTGCGATCTCCGTATAGATATGATCCAATATCTTCTTATAGAGTGATTCGCTAAAGAGACGGTGGTGCGTTTCACTTTTTTTCACCCGTATCCCTGCTTCATAGCCTATCCTAAGATAATAGATCGTAGGGTTGGCTTCCATTGCCATCACCATATAGACAATATGTCGTGCCATGATCATCATACGTCGTCTGACCTCCTGCATATCATAGATCGGATCAAAGGTTCGGCTGATCCCGATGGATTTGCGTGGTGGACGGGTATCGATCCCCTCTTTATCGGTTCCGGTAACACGCTTATAGAGCTGAATCCCGGGTTTTTTCCATCGATATAAAAGTGACCTGTTGCGTTTTACTTCCCCCAGTGTTTTGATATAGTGTGCTTTGAGACGACGTTGAAACCCCTTCCCTATTCCGGGGAAGGATTCTATGGGTATAGACTCGATATAGGCATCGATATCATTGACCTGAAAGATCCCATAAGGCTTTGCAGATTCGGTTGCCAGTTTGGCAATCCATTTTGCCCGGGATATTCCGATAGAGACAGGCAGTTTATACCGCTCCATGATCTCATGCTGCAATGTCTTGGCAAAACCGTATGCCTCTTCCGGTCGAACCCACCCGTCCAGATCGCCAAAGAACTCATCGATACTGTACTGTTCTACTTTCGGTATTTTTTTCAGAATAAAACGATGCAGTGCCCGAGAAAGCATATGATACCGTTTATAGTGCGAGGGGATCACTACCATTTGGGGACAGTGTTTCAGTGCCTGTGCTATGGGCATCGCTGTCTTCACTCCACAGGCACGGGCTTCATAACTGGCAGATGTAATGATCCCCCGCACCTTCCGTTCTCCATGAATCCTGTCTACAAAATAGCTTTCAAAATCTTTTTCTCTGTCACTGTAGAAAACCGGTGCGACAAAAGCACCGCTGTTTTCGTTCATCAGACGAATATGGGTGCGTTCGGTATTGAATATCTCCAAGTTACTTCGACTTCCCACCGCCATAGGTATGCCTATAAGAGAAGGATCATACGCACGTTCAGCAGATGCAAAAAAACTGTCAATATCGATATGGAGGAACACGCTATACCTTTTTTGAAAAGTATAGCGCAGAAGCAAAAAGGGATGGAAAAGTATGCCATATTGACATACTTTTGAACTACAGCTCCAGTACCAGCTTGACAGGACAGTGGTCACTGCCCATTACCTGATCGAGTATCTCTGCTTCGATGATCTTCTCTTTCAGATCATCCGAGACAAAAAAGTAGTCGATACGCCACCCTACATTACGTCCGCGCGCACCGGCTCTGTAACTCCACCAGCTGTAACGGTCAACTGCGTCCGGATGCATATAACGGAATGTATCGACATAGCCGTTGGCAACCAGTTTGTCCATCCATGCACGCTCAACGGGGAGGAAACCTGAAGTATTCTCGTTGGCTTTGGGACGTGCGATATCGACAGGTTTATGCGCCGTATTGACATCACCGCAAAAGATGATGGATTTTCCCTCATCTCTGAGCGCATTGATGTGTTCGAGAAATCTGTCATAGAATGCCAGTTTATAGGCAAGACGCTCTTCTCCGCTCTGTCCATTGGGGAAATAGATATTCAAGAGTACATAGTTGTCAAAGTGATACTCATTGATACGCCCTTCATCAAGAAGATCAACATGTTCACAGGCAAAAGGCTTACCTTTGACATCGGTAAAGAGCGCTACACCGGACTGCCCTTTTCTGGAAGAAGCATTAACGCTCTGGAACTTGAACTTTCGATCAAAGATCGTTTCAGGAATCTGCTCCGCTTCTGCTTTGATCTCCTGAAGACAGAGAAAATCAACTTCCGTCTCATCGATCCAACGAAGTGCCTCTTTTTTATCAACAGCACGTATGCCGTTGACATTCCATGAAATAAATGTCAGTTTTCCCATACTTCAATTCCCTGATTTTTGGGCGAATCATAGCCAAATAGCTTAATACATAGCTTATGAAACTCTCTCCAGAGGAGACGGCCTTGGTTGTTTTCGTCTCTCTTTTCCTTCATACAGTTTTTTACCATCATATTCAGTAAGATCCCTGAAGTCCTTTTCAAGACTGACTTCTGCCATTTTTTCGAACTCTTCAAACTCCTCTTTGGGAACAATAAATGATACTTCCGTCACATGCACCATGTTCCATTTCTCATCCAGTATTTCACTCTGGAATGCCACATGGGCCGCTGTGATCTTCGGTATGCCGTCTGAGAGCATCTGTTTTTTCAAGGCATAGCGCAGAAATACCGGTTTCAGTCCCAGAGTACGTATGGTATCGATCTTCTCCTGTTTGGCAGCAGCGATCTCTTCACTGGAAGCTTCCGGGTTCTGGAGACCGAAATAGTCCCCGGTCAGCACACGTTTGAATGTCCTTCCGGGTTTCTCCTCCTCTTTTGCCTTTTCCTCTTTGCCAAACAGCCGTTTTATCCATGCGATCATTTTTCAACTCCTCTCTTTTTGAAGGATGACGATATTCTTACCATTGTCTGCAACCATACAACATCCGTATGCTGATGCAAGTTTGTGAAATGTCTTAACAGAAAAAAAGACAATATGTGTCGGGTCTTTATGGTAGTACCACTGCCTGAACTGTGCTCTGTCACCGGGGTGAAACTGTGTCTGTATCGCTATCGTTCCGCCGGGATTAAGCATATTGACAAGCTGGGAAAAAATCTCTTTGGGGTGATGAAGATGTTCAAAAACCTCTGTCGAGGCAATAAGATCATATTTTTTACTATGACTTAGTGTGTCCGGATGATAGATAGGGTCATAATAGTCACAACGAATATTCATACTATTTAATATATCAGAAAGAAGCGTACTTCTTCCACAGCCAAAATCAAGCGCATGCTCTACCCCCTTCGCATGCGGAAGCACAAAATCAAGGAAACGCTGAAAATAGGCTCTGTACCCTTCATCTTCCGCATTGTTGTCATGCAGGTCATAGCGGGACTTCTGTTCACTCAGCGGCTGGTAGCAGTCGGGGGATTTGCACATACAGTCACATTCCAGACAGTGATAATAGACGATCCCGGTTTTCTCATCGGTAAAACTGTCGGTCGTTCTCCTGCAAATATGACACTCCATACACACCTCTTTGATCTTTTAATTATTCTAGCCAACTTATCTTACTTTAGTATTAACGCTGAAACGCTCTCTCATACAACTTTTTGCTATAATACAGCACTATTTCAAGAGCAAAAGAGGATTTGAAAAATGCAGCGAAGAGACTTCATCACCACAGCCGCAGTGGCAGGTGCCGGTGCACTGGTACTCAACGGCTGTCACAGAGCCGAAGAGAAGCATCACGGCAGTGCGGTCAATATCAACAGAGGCAAAAAGGTCACCCTCAAACTTGCCACTTCGTGGCCGGCACATTTTCCCATCATGGGAACAGGTGTCGATACCTTTGCCAAACGCTGCGGTGAGCTTAGCGGCGGCACTCTGGAGATCAAGGTCTTTGCCAAGAACATCCTTGTCCCGGCCATGCAGGTATTCGATGCCACTTCAGCAGCCCAGATCGATGCCTTTCATTCCGGAGTCTACTACTGGAAAGGAAAGAACCTTGCTTTCTCGATCTTTGGCGGAATGCCGCTTGGACTGACCAGTGAAGAGATGATAACCTGGCTGAAGTTCGGCGGTGGGTACGACCTCTGGCGTGAACTCTACGGCAAATTCAATCTCTACCCGCTCATAGGAGGTACGACCGGTCCACAGATGGGAGGATGGTTCAAAAAAGAGATCAAAAGCCTTGACGACCTTAAAGGCTTGAAAATGCGTATTCCCGGTCTGGGAGGAGAAGTGATGAAAAAACTGGGGGTCAACCCTGTCCTGCTGCCTGCCGGAGAGATCTATACGGCACTGGAACGCGGTACCATCGATGCGACCGAGTGGGTAGGACCGGCACTTGACAGCATGATGGGCTTTGCCAAAGCAGCTCCTTACTACTATACCGGCTGGCATGAACCCGGTTCCATCCTTGAAATCACGTTCAACAAAGCAAGATGGGAAAAACTCAGCAATGAACACCGCGCGATCATTACCGCAGCCAGTGAAGAGATGACAGGGAACATGCTGCAGGAGTTCCGCTACAAAAATGCCAAAGCACTGGCCCAACTGCCTGAGAATGTTCAGATCAAAACCTTCCCAAAAGAGATGATGGATGCAGCAAAAAAAGCACTCAAAGAGGTCTTGGCAGAACAGAGTACCCAGAGTGAGGATTTTAAACGTGTACTTGCCAGTTATGAAACATTTGTCAAACTGAACAAGCCTTGGGATGACATCAGTACAAAGAACTTCCTGGAGATAAGAGGATAGTCCCTGTCTATGTCACCCCGTCATATTGTATTCAGTAATATTATCCCGATACAGGATCGGGATATGAAGAAAGGAGTTTGGGGTTGTGTTCGGTTATTCGACGCGGATCAATGCAATATCCGAACAAACAGAGTATATCTTGAAAACATTACCGCAGTATTACTCTATTTACTCCCAAAAAGGCAATAGTGTTTCTACCTGTTCATCATTAAGGATCGCTGTCGTATCTGCAATACACTTTAAATGGATCTTGCTCGCTTCCAGTTTGAGCTTCGCGATCTTTTCAAGCTGTTTTTCTACACTTTTCGGGTCTTCCCTGTCGATCATCGCTTCAGCCACTTCCAGTTCCAACGGCTGAAGCTGCTGCTTGATCTTTGCTATACCGCCCATGGTCTCTTTCCGTACCTTCAGCAGTTTATTCTTCTGCTCCGGTGTCAATCCCAGCTTTGCTTTGTCCCAATTCTGAATCAGAAGCTTTGTCATATGGGGAAGATTGTCTGAATTGATAAGGAATGGAGAACTTTTCAGTGCAGCCATTGCATCATTTTTAAGAATCTCTTTGATCATACGTACGAAAGCAGGATGCGGATAGTTCTTCAAAAGATACTCCGCAATATCCTCAAGCTCATCTTCCGTCACCTTTCCTTTTAGAGAAGGCATGACACCAAACTTCGCCACTTTGTTGGATTCGCAGACAGACTTTGCTGCAGACGGGTTCTGCACATAGTCAACAATGAACTTCTCCTGGGCATCTTCACCCTTGATAGCATCTTTAAGGTGGAAGATCACGGCATCGAAAGCCGGTGCAGTCAATGTTGGAATCTGTTCAGGCCTCGGCTTTTCAAGCATATGACAGCTTGCACAGTGTTTTTTAACCAATGCCTCACCATTACCGGCTAATACCATGGCGGTAGAAGCAGCAATTAAAAGTATATTTTTTTTCATATTTGATTTCCTTGATAAAATAAGTTAAGTTATTATAATAACCTAAAATGAATTCAATGTGAATTTTTCACTACAATATGGATAGTATAGCGGTCACTTTCAATATCGAAGTTTTTTACGGTACCGGGAAAGACATGGATACGCAACGTATTGTTGTCAATAAATGTCACATTTGCATTTTCCGGAAAAACAACATGTTTGGGCACATCATGTCCGTTTTGAGGAACCAAATAGACCAGAATACTCTCCCCTTCCTGCATTGTAATGGTCGTCTCCCGCTGTTTGACCTTCACCAGTCTTTCATTGGGTACTCTGGTATGAAACTGCCATCGTATGGTTTTTTTTCGATCTTTTTCCATATAGACGACTTCTGCCTGATAAGAGGTATCATACTTCAGCCGCTCCAGAGGCAGTAGTGCAAACTGAAAAGCGGTAAGTCTTCCATTGGGATCACTCTCATGCGTAAGCAGACGCACATGCTTTACTTTTTTTTCTGCTTCATATAAAGAGAAAGAGAGCAGCTTTACTTTACTGAAGAAATGATCATTGAAAACCACACTGACAGGAAAACCGGAAACATCATAGTCCGGCAGAGGATCAGGGGTCTCTTCATAAAATGCCGGAGGCACATCATTCTGTCCGTCATAGGGGTAAAGCACGACCTTGGGGTTCAGCCACTTATTGCTGTTCTTCGCCTTGATGAACTTTTTTTGGGAGATACGGTGTTCATGATCTTTACAGACACCATAGACATATCTGCCATATCCTTTAAATGAAGGTTCTGCACACAATGCATTCACCTGCGCATTCCCCATCAGGTAGACAAATGCATTCTCATTACTGTCTGAAGGGTTTTGTGTCACTCCCACCCCCACTTCATCGATACCTGTATCAAGAAAACCAAAACGGTGGTATATCGCGGAGAAAAGCCCGTCAATAGAAGTTTTTGCATCTGCATTGTGTGCTGAAAGGTTCTCGATCACCTGTGTTGAAAGATAGCCGGCATGCATGGCACGGTCTGCCGGTGTTTTCCCTGTAAATCCCGGAAGTCCTGGGATTTCATCATGTGATGCAATATTGTTCCTGACAATATAGTCGGCATGCGCCTGTGCGGCAGCCTCCAACTGATCATTGTGCACCAGTGTATTCATCCCCATTGCTTCACGTATCTCATTGAGCAGGTTCAGTGCTTCGCTTTTTTCATAGGGAACATCCATCAGCGGATATTTATGTTCTGTGAGCTTTTTTTTATCGGAAAAGAAAAAACCGCCATAGACAACGGTATATAAAATAAGGAATAAAAATAGTATATTTTTCATGAAAATGGCACCACCCCTCTTATATAAAAAGTAGTGCCATTGTATCATATAGAACTAAGCAACAAAAGTACTGTCGAAAAAACAACCTCTATCTCTACCTATGTACAGGCAGGGTCTTCAAGGATCTCTTCAACAAGGATCTCATCGTTCTGAAAGTCAATAGAGTATTCTACGCCCAGTTCCAAAAGATAGTTCCCCGTATCAATTCGGTAACTTCCTCCTGTTGGTGTATCGTCAAACATATTAATACGGTCATCATTAATACTGAAGTGCCCATACCATTCTCCTGTACCACTATAGTATTCATAGTCACTGCCACAGAAAATCAGTGTTACGCCTTCGTGTGCATCATTGTGCCCATTAATAATATACCCTTCATGCAGATCCAATACATCTACATCCATATAGCTTTGGGGTGTATTTCCTCCCTCACCATCACTTCCACCACCACATCCACTCAATACTGCCATTGCAATACCTGAAAATAAAATGCCTATCCATTGCTCTTTCATTTAACTCTCCTTTACATGGTCTATAGAGAGATTATAGCAATGAATTGTGGCAAATACGTGGCAAAACAGTATAAGAATCAAAATTGACCAAAATGATTACCTCTCTTTAACTTCAACCTCTTTTACAAATACAACTTCACATGCATGTGCTCCAGTATCACTTCTGCTAAGTGAACTTTGCCAGTACATACCGTCATGTCCATCTATTTTCACAAGATATCCGCTTATCTTTACGATCTCTCCTACATGCAGTTTCAGCAGTTTATCTTCTATCTCGTCATTTTGGGGGATCAAATGCATATTGGCACTGTGTGTTTCTATTTCATGTCTGGAAACAGGAAATGTATCGGTCTGCCAGTAATACCAACGGTTTCCTTGTGAAATATCTATCTCTGCAAGTACTGCTTCATCAGACATCTTTCCCCATCCCAATACCAGATCGATAGGAGAGAGTTCTGCACTTTGATCAAAGCGGTACCGTTCTTTTGCAAGAATCCTTGCTTCTATACTGAAATCTGCTAATGGTGTTACCGTGTAATGCTGTTTGAAAAGAAAAGGGGTCGCAGTGCTCTTTTTCTGTATAGGCTCTGCCGGTGCAACTACACCTTCCCCATATGTTACAGTACGTTCATGAATGAAAAATACCCAAATAAGAAAAAAGACAAGAAAAAATTTCAGCTTATCCATCAACCGAACATGCCCTTGGCAAATAAAAAAGTGGCAAACGAAAGGATCAACAATCCGCCAAAAAAACGCATATAGTATCTATTGTCGATCATTGCAGCAACAATTGTACCAGAGAGAATCAGTATAATAAGAAGTCCATACAGCAAGAACATTAATGTTACAATATTCTCAGGAAAATGCATAGGCTTTTCATCTGGCAGCATAAAGGTTTGAAAGCCTATTGTGATCAACCATAGATAGACCATAACAGAAAAAAACGCTGTCCAGAACAGAAACTGTATCTTGCCGCTCCGTATCAACATTATAGTCTCCTCTCTGTTTTACTTTATGCTATAAAAACTATAATCGGCTACGTACCTTTTTCGCAATACTGCGACTCAACCGGTCTAACAGCCTACTCTGTGTTGCAACCATATCATCAAGTGTTATCCCTCCCCGGTCAATATATCGGATCTTCTCTCCCGTAATCATACGGTTCTCCTCTTTATCCACAAGACTCCATCGCCCATCTAAAACAACTGTGCCATTCTGATCTCCGTCAAAACGATCTATGCTCACATAAATACGATATCTGTCAGAAACAGGTTCCTCCCAGGGTGATGCAAGAAGTGTATAGGAAGGAAGAAGTTTGGAAAGGTTCTGGGTTAACACTGTCTGAATATTTTTGGGGAAAGAACCTGCCCAACGCTCTTCTTCATGAACATTGACCCTACCTTCATTCAAGCGGGTCACGATCTGCGGCTGATCCAGATATCCAGCAACTTCTACTTCTGCAATACCAATCACATTCTGTTTGATACGATCTGCACGGTTCCCAGACACATGATCATTTGTATGCAGTTGGTAAAAGTTAGATTTGCTGCTGCAGCCTGTGAACACCAGTGCTGTAAATAATATAGCAAAATATTTCTTTTTCATCTATTTTCCTTTGATCAGTGATTCAGGATGTCTTTCCAAATAATCGGTCAAATGCTTGATCGACTTGGTTGTTCTGGTCATTTCATCCAGTAATTTTAACAGTTTTTTATTGACTTCAGCGTTAGAGTCCACATAATTTTTGCGCGCTGCATTCATCATACGGTCAGTGTCTTTTACCAGAGTATCAATACTGACAATAGAATCATTAACTTTTGGTATCGTATCCTCTCGGATATCTTTGACAAGATTTTGTATCTCTGTCCCAATCTCTTCGAAAGGGATATTGGCTACACGCTGTAAAATCTGTTGTGCATTGTTCTTCATGGATGCGATTTCAGTAGGCACTGTTGGCATTACATAGTAACCATACTCTTTTTTCGGTGTCACATAGGGAACATCTTTATAGAAATTGAAATCAATAAAGAGCTCTCCAGTTAGAAGGTTTCCGCTTTTAAGCTGGGCACGGAACCCTTTTTTCAGCAGTTTGGTAAAGACTGTTATATTGACATCATCCCCTTTGGATCGTTGCCCTCCCCGTAGGGTAAAGCGTTCCGGTTCAATTTTAATCAATATTGGTATTTTAAATTCTGCCGTATCTGCATTTCCTACCAGTGAGAAGCTGACTACTTCTCCTATTTTTACACCCCTGAACTCTACAGGAGCACCAACAGAAAGTCCCCTGATAGAGTCACTAAAGTAGACCCAGAAGTAGAACACTTTTTTATACTGAAGTTTTTTTGCTTCTTTCAAATTGTCATAAAGAGAAAAAACATGACCCGCTTTCACAGGTTTTCCTTTTCCATGCACAGGAAAATTATCAAATGCCAGACCACCCATCAATAAAGAGACAAGAGATTCTGTCTGTATCTCAATTCCATCTGCCGTAATATTTGCCATGATACCACTGGCATTGTAAAAACGTGTTTTATCGTTAATCAATTTATCAAACGGTGCTTTGATAAAAACTTCAATATCCACTTTTTTACTTTTAAGATCAAGTTTATACGAAGCGACACTCCCGGCTTTGAGTTTTTTATAATAGATGGGAGAACCGACATCAAGAGAACCGATATTGTCTGCAGTGAGCATAAAGCTTTGTCCTTTGT
>Ga0256843_1002066_pt1 | contig 15028 bp, 9 predicted proteins | sample AlvinellametaG_FD_191572 | JGI IMG/M metagenome (GOLD analysis project Ga0256843, IMG submission 191572) | Pompeii worm associated microbial communities from hydrothermal vent at the East Pacific Rise, Pacific Ocean - Alvinella | ecosystem: Host-associated > Annelida > Integument > Unclassified ... | reverse complement strand
CATTTTTAATATTCACTACAACGTTGATTAATGCAACAGTTTATGAAAATGCCGAAGATAATTCTATTGCTAGATGGAATATTACAGATAATATTCCATCTGGAGCAACAATTAATAATATATATGACAACACTTTACAAAGTAGAGTAATTGAGTTAAATGGTAGTAGCTATAATAATGCTTATACCATAGGAAATGAACCCCAAGAGAATGGAGCATGGAATGATACTCAAAATTTTTACTTCAAATGGAGCATTAAAAATAGTGAAGGTTTTTTGATTGACGTTCTTTTAAATACACAAAATGGTCTTAGGTATCTTCGATATAGTGATAATGACAATGATTTAGGAATTGAAAGTGGATATATTATTAATCAAGGTGTTGGATTTAATTCTGCTAATGGACAATGGCATAATTTATTCAGAAATTTACAAAATGATATCAATGAATTTGAGCCTAATAATCAAATAATCTCTGTCAATGGATTGACAATTAGAGGTAATTGTAAAATTGATAATATAGAACTTGTCAATAAACCTATTATAGATAAAGATTTTACTCTTTATGAAGATGCAGAAGACGCATCAATTAGTAGATGGACAATTTCAGATACTATTTTAGGAGATGGAAGAATTAAAAATATTATCAATGATTCTAATACTACTCGTATTATTGAACTAAATAGTAGTAATAATTATTCAAATGAGTATCAACTCAATTTAAATCATAATCAAAATAATTTTAATATTCAATGGGATATGAAAACATATGAGGGTTTTATAGTTGACATTCTCGTCTCTACATCAGCTGGTGAACGATATTTAGAATATACTGATGTAGAGATTACAAATAAAGGAAAAGAAGGCGATACTATTTATCATGGATTAGGGTATTATCCAACCAATGGAAATTGGAATCGTTTCAAAAGAGACTTAAAAAAGGATTTAAAAGAGTTTGAACCAAATAACAATATAATATCTGTAGATAATTTTTTTATAAGAGCTAATTGTAAAATAGATAATATTGAACTCTATTCGACACCCATAACAATATATGAAGATGCAGAAGATAACTCAACCGATAGATGGAGTATCTATTCTGGTTCAGTTGATGCTAATATATCAAATATTTATGATAACAATTTAACAAGTAATATTATCTCTTTAAATGGAAATAGCTATGGTAATCAATATATAATTGGTGGTGATTATATTAATGAAGCAGATGCATGGCATAACACTAAACATTCAAATTTACAATTTACAATACAAAACTCTGAAGGATTTATTTTATCATTAGTTACCAATACTACAAATGGTATGCGATATATTAATTATACAGATGCAAATATAACCCTGTATGGAAAAGATGGAGATACTCTTTTTTATGGTTTAGGGAAGAGTGCTTCAAATAACAAATGGCATACTTATATTCGAGATATTGCTTTAGATATTAAAAGAGTAGAACAAAACAATACTCTCCTCTCTATTGAAGGATTGATTGTGACAGGAAATATAAAAATAGATAATCTTCAACTTTTTTCTATTTTACATCCAACATCTAATAAAGCAGGAGTTACACTAACCTTTGATGATACAACTGTTAACTCTTGGTTTAATATGAATAATACTTTTTTAAAATATGGAGCAAAAGCAACATTTTTCATCAGTCATTTTTTTAGTTTAGATACATTAAAGATAAATAAGCTTAAAACTTTACAGAGTAATGGGTCTGAAATTGGATGCCATAGCTATAATCATAAAGGTGTGAAAACTGATTACAATAGTGATATTGGTAGAATAGATGAATATTTAAATGAACAGATAATTCCAGCCATTAACCTTATGCAAGATTCAGGATTTAATCCCGTTAGTTTTGCTTATCCATATGGAGAGCATGAAAAACATTATGATAATGCAGTAAGAGCTTATTTCCCTTATATACGATTAACTTTTGATGATTTTGAAAGTAAACTCTATCAACAACGTGAAATTTATCACACAAGTTTATTAAAATATAATCTTCTTTCTGGAGCAGGAATAGATAGTGATTTTGAAAACAGTATAAATGAAATAGAAAATTCTTTAATTAAAGCTAGAAAAAATGGAGAGATTGTTATCTTTTATGCACATGATATTGTTAATGATGCAAATCAATCATACAATATACTTCCTCAGACATTAGAGAAAGTTCTTGAAATTTCAAGAAATCTTGGATTAAAATTTTATACTTATAAAGAAGCATATCAAGTAGGAAATGGACAATAGATGATGAATTTAAAAATTTCAAAATGGAAAGATAATAAAAAAGCCCCCGTAGTATTTGTAATTGATGACCTTGCAAATATATATATAAAAAAATCAAAATCCAATAAATTACAAGTAGGTGAGGATTGGGGACATTGTGGATTAGACAAAAATTCTATGTGGAGTTTCTTAAATAAAAACCTTTTAAATAAATTCCCTGATATAAAAACTACTCTTCTTTTAGTTACAAAAAAAAGAGCTCCGATGAGGTTAAATGAGGAATATACTTTAAACCATACAATGAATGAGGATAAAAAATTTATAAATTTTTTAAAATATCTTAATAATCATCCAAATATTGAAATTGCATATCATGGTACAACCCACGGAAAAGCACAAGAAGAAGCCAAAAACTTTATACAAGAGTGGGAGACCTATAAAAGTCTGGATGATGCCAAAAAAACGATAAACGAAGGAAGAGAACTCTTTAAATCAGTTTTAAATGAGTACCCTATGGGTGGTAAATATTGTGGATACAAAGAGGGAAAATTTGGTAAAGATTCAATAGCTCAAACAAATTTTAAATGGTGGTGTTACCATGAAGATAATCTTATATGGGATAAGAACTCTACAGACAAAAGATACCAATATGATTTAGAATTTATTCAAGGGGTTGTAAATATTCCAACAACAGTTGATGCTTCAAATCTATCTTTAAAAATAGTAAACAAACTCTTTACGCGAAAATATCTAAAAAGTCTTTATCTTTATATAACTTCAAAAAAAACAGTTGAAAAACATATTCAATCTCTTTATAGTAATCAAGAAGTAATCTCTATTTATGAACACACCTCTCCATATATGACGAATAATACTATACAGTATCCAAATATTGTTACTGATATAGAAAATTTAAATCTTATTTTTTCAATTTTATCAACAAAAGATATATGGTATGCAACCTGTAATGAGTTGGCTGACTATTTTATTGCTAGAGAGAAGTGTAAATTAGAAATAGATAAAGAGTATTTCAAAATTAAATCAGATTTGTTAAAAGATGCAGAGTTGACAATTACAATTCCCTATGAAGGAGTTAAGGTTTCTCTCTTTGATGAAAATAATAAATTTTTAAAACAGTTTGTTATTAATAAAGATATACTTCATGTTACCTATAATTTTAAAATAGATAAGCGTTACTATATTTGTCAAAGAGTTATTTACAAGTAGGAAATCTATTTCCTACTCTATTATTCTACATTTTGAAATAAATCTATCGCTCTTCACCTCATCTCTAAAGGTCTTTAAACTTTTAAAAGAGGAATCTATCCGTAAAGAGGTTAAGCTTCCATCATTATCCCAATTTTCATGCCAATAAGTTATAGCTTTAAAATCAAGATATTTTTGAGTTAAAATAGTCTTAAATGTATCTTTAATCCATTTAGATTTTCTTCCCATTGGGTGATAATCAGTAACACCCAACTCCACAATAGCTAAAGGTTTACTTTTCGAAATTTCTAAAATTTTTTTATAATTCATCTCTAAGATTTCATCAAAACTATCCCAATAATTCTCTTTAGGATGAAAAGCTCCATAAATACTAATTCCAATCCAATCAATATAATCATCTCCTGGATAGTAATTTTTAGGAGAGTTCCACTCTTCGTTTGGTGTAGATAATATTGTTGGATGGAAAAACCATGTTACATGATAGATATTTTTCTTGCGAAATAAATCTATTATATGCTTATATGCATCTCTATATTTTTCTGGACCATCATACTCATTTTTATCTCCATAACCATCTTTTTTATCTGCACCATTTAATGCACCACTCCATCCAAACCAATCCCCATTCATCTCTAAAGCAAAATCAACAATAATAGGTATATTATCTTTTTTTGAATCTTCTGCCCATTTCTTTAACTCTTTATCAAATTTACCAGCAATAATATTATCTAAACTAAATTGTTTCTCTTGATTATACTGGGTTAGATTACTTCGAGGAAGTAATCTAATATAGGGAACAATACCCATCTCCCAAATCGTATGAATTGACTTTTTTGGATAAACCATTCCTTGAAACCAATGTTGAGAAAATGGTGCCCAAGCTATTTTTTTTCCACTTAATTGTTCAAAATTTTTAATGCGCTCTTTTGTTACAATGTTCTCTTCTCCTCCAAAATCTGGAAAAGCACAAAAATAGATTTTATTATCTGGAGGAACCATTATTTTAGAACTATGCACTCTATTAAGATAAAATAGAGTAGCAATTATCAAAATAATTAAAAGAAAAATAATTATAAAAATATTTTTCATTATCATCTCTCTATATAAGTTTTTGATTATAATTTATTTTATATAAGAAAATATCAAATAAGAATTTTGGTGCAGAGATGAAATTACGTTTCCATAATCGTTTTGGTTCTGCAACTAAACGAATTAACCACTCTAGATGTAAATCTATCCAGAACATAGAAGGTCTTGAAATTCTGTCTGCATAAAAATCAAATACAGCACCAATGGGTGATGCAATTGTAAATTTTAATTCTTCTTGATGTTCATATAACCATTTTTCTTGTTTGGGTGCTGTCATTCCAACAAAAAGAACATCTGGATTAAAATTATTAATTTTATTAATAATCAGACTATTTTCTCTTTCTGAGAACTTATCTTTGAAAGGAGGTGAATAGGAATCAACAATAACATGAGGATACTCTTTCTTTAATTTTCTTTCAATTTGAGATAGAGTTTTTTCTGATGCACCCATGTAAAAAACTCTACCACCTCTTTCATTCATCTTTTCTAGTAAAAAAGTATGTAAATTATAACCTGCAATTTTTTTTATATCTTTTTTATTTAACTGTTTTGCTGCTAAAACTATTCCACTTCCATCGGGTATTAATATATCTGATGCACATAATGCTCGATGAAATTTGTTATCCTCCTTGGCTGTAACATAAGAGTGGGGATTAATAGTATTAATAATTTGCCTTTTTTTTAAATCTACATTTTCAAGGCTTTCTGTAAATATAGTATAATTCATAATATTCATTGTAAACTCTTTTTTAATCTTATTTTTAATCTGTTTAATTCTCTTCTTTCTCCCCATTAAAAAAAGAATAACTCTATTGTTATTTAACTATTTTATTATATGGATACAGCTCTTTTTTCACTATACTCCTCTTTAATAATATGTTCATAAAGACGCTTGGACAATCTGTCACTCATTAAATATTTTTGTGCATAATTGAAATTAAATTTTCCAATTTTTACCATCTTCGAAGGGTTAAGCATTAAACATTTTAAAGCTACTGTTAAATCCTTGGTATTTTTTGGTTTAACTGTATATCCCATACTTTCTTCTTTGAAAAAATGTTTAAGACCTCCTACAGGAGTAGTTATAATAGGTAGTCCAAATGCCATGGCTTCTAATATGGAGACAGGTAATCCTTCACTATAACTGGGAAGTACATAAATATCACTCTTTTTAAAGATTTCTGCTTTCTCTTCGCCTTCAATATGTCCAACCATTTCAACTCCTTCTAAATTATGAATATATTTTTTTACATCTTCATACGCACCACCTTTTCCTGCTAATATTAATTCTATATTCTTAAACTCTTTCTTGAGTAATTTAAAAGCTTCTAGTAATTCATAAATTCCTTTTTCTACTTCCATTCTTGCTAAAAATAAAATCTGAATCTTTTCATTTCTCTTTCTCTCTTTTAATGAAAAATTTTTCAATAAAGTAGAGTCTACAACTGTTGTCTCAATAAGAACTTCACCTTTATAACCCCAATCAATAATTTTATTTTTTGCTTCAGGGGAAAGAGTTATAATTTTTTTGGAATAACCAAAAGAGTTTAAAAAGAAATTTCTATAATGTTTATCTACCTTTTTTTCAAAATCTAAATCCCATCCATGAAAAAAAGATATAAAAGGAATTTTTTTAGAAATCAATTGCTTAGCAAGAAGACCTTCCCTAAAAAAAGCTTTATTTAATATAGAAGGGTTAAGAATAACCAAATCAATATCAGGAGTAAGTGCTTTATGAAATTTCCATTGGTCTAAAGGTGGTCCAAATATATTTTTTCCTCTATTTCCAATCTTTACAACTTTAAATTCTATATCACTAATTTTTTGAAATGAGTGAAACATTGCTGACCAATAAGAACATATTCCACCTTTATAAACTTTATTTGGTAGTGGAATAAGTATTTTTTTTATATTACTTCTATTTTTATTTCTGTTAAACATCTTTTTCCTTTTTTAAGAATTATTTTTTAAGATACCCTCTTTAAATATGAGGATTGATACTTGGTCTCTAGAGCTTTCTCTTCATAATCTTTTTTTAAAATTACAAGATAGCAACTCAAATAGAAGACCAGAGGAAAAAAGAACCCTCCTTGAAACATCATTTCTACTAAAAGTGCTATAAAAATTCCATTTGTTGTTGCATAATATTGAGATTCTTTGTATCTGGACATAAATCTATAGATAAAAAAGAGATAACTAAAAAAGAAAGAGAATCCAATTAATCCCTCTTGTTGTAGAACTTGAATAAAACGATTGTGAGCAAAAATAAGCATACCTACATCTTCATACATCTTTTCTCGACCATAGTCATATCCCAAACCTATATAGATGACACTTGGTTCATCATTCCACCAGTTGTCTATAGCATTTTTCCAAAATAGGAATCTTCCTGAACCATTTCCACCACTGCTGTTGTATTTATTTTTATCATCGACTCTCATTTTAATAACTTCATTAGTATGATACATATAGAGACCTGCACCAAAAATCGCAAAAGAGGTTAATATCATTAATATGATTTTTTTCATATTAATATTTCTAAAATATAGATAGAGTAAAACTACTATATAAATAGTAAAACCTGTTCTCACATAAGTCAAAATCAATTCATATAAACCAAGAAGAATTAGTCCTACATAAAATAGATTTTTAATCAAACTGTTTTCTCTATTTATTTGTGTAGTAATCATAATCATTGCAAATGCTAAAGTAATGGATGCAGAGTGTGGTTTAATAAAAGGTCCAATCAAACCGTATTGCCCTTCTAGTCCAAACTCTGCCAAATCATAACCTTTTTCAAAAGGTTGAAGAATACCTAGCATATAAGGAAGAAAAAAGAGAATAATAATAATAGATAGATGCTTTGTCATAAAGATTAAAGTCTCTTTTTTCTCTATCTTTTGTATAAAAAAAAGATACAAAAGTGGGAACATCATCTCTTTGGTAAAAAGTGTAATAGTATGAGGAAAATAATCCATAGAGGTGTAACTGATTAAAATTTTAAAAGAGAGTAATATAGAGAAGAAAATAAACATCTCAATAACCCTCTCTTTTAAAACTTGATACATTACAGGAAGAAAAAGCACCAATAAAAGTAGCAACTTCCATACAATTCCAAATGTCAAACCACCAGCAACTTCAATAGGTTCTAAATATAAAATTGTCGTTACGATTAGATAGAAAAATATTAATTTTATACTCATATTATTTTTTTTCTTTTTAATATTACTAAACTACCAATTGTCCAAAAAAACATCGATAGCATCATGGCAATGGCTGCACCATTAATCCCATACAGAGGAATTAATAAAGCATTAAATAGTGCATTTATCAATAGAGATATAGAGAGAATTTTCATAAAAACGTGTTGATTATCTGTCATATTTAATATAAAACCAACTGGTCCACAGAGTGCTTCTGATAAAAATGCTACATTTACAATTAATAGAGTTGTTGTAGCAATTTCAAACTCTTTTCCAAAAAGTCCTAAAAAGAAGTCAGCATAAAACAAGAGAACAAAGAAGATAGGTATGGTAAAAAGAATAATTATTTTTAAAGAGTTATAAAATATTTTTTTTACTTCTAACGATTCATTACGGGTGTAAGCAGATGAGACTTTAGGAGATATAAAACCACCTATTGCTGTAGGAATAAAGGTTATCATTAGAGATAAACTTATACATGCATTATAGATTCCAACCTGATATTCATTTAAATAATAACTAATCATAAAACTATCAATATACCCCATTAAAAACATTATAGAAGCAGCAAGTAGCATAGGATAAGAGTGTTTTATAATCTTATTTCTATATTTTCCACGAATAAACGGGTTGATTTTTTGTTTTTTTAAAAAAGAGTAAAGAGATATTATTAGCATTATTGTAATAATTATTATAGACGTATAAAGAGTATAGATGGGGTCATACATTAATGTAGTTACTACATTAAAAAGTATTAGAAAAAATATAGTAAAATTTTGAGAAAAGTTTCTAAAAAAAGCGTATAGTTTTATATCATCTAATGCTCTAAAAATTTCAGGCAATACATTAAAAATGGTATAGGGTACCATTATAACCATTAAACCAATAAGATAATAATAGGCATCCATTGATTTAAAAAGGTAACTATTAATTGTATCTATAAATAGAAAAATTAAAAGAATAACCATGAAGCTACCAATTAATATAATCTTGAAACTCTCTTTAATAAAAAGAGATATTTCTCGTTTATTATTGTCTAAAGAGGAGATAACTCTTAATAGATAAGTATCTAATCCTATTCTTGCAACAACAGAACCAATCATCATGAGAGCAAATATTAAATTAAAAACTCCAAACATTTTAACGCCATAATATCTGGGTATTAGTATATAAGTTGAAAATAGTGAAATTGCACCAAGAACTTTAAATAAAACAATAACAAATGAACCTCTCAAAATCTCTTTCATATCTCTACGTTGTCTCCATATTTTTTAATATTATATCACATGTTTGGTTATAAATAGTTATGTTATTAATTGTTTTCACATATAAAAACAACTACAATTCCACTGTATAGTGATTAATGGAAGATAATATAAAATAAAAAGAGTATAAAATGTTTTTTTTTATGATATAATATTATCTTAATATTTAATTTCTAATTTTTAGAAAAGGGTCCAAAAGACATGAAAAAACAGATAAATACAGATGAATTAAATTTTGAAAAACTTTATAGTACAATTAAAGAATATAAAAAATTAATTATTTCTCTAATGTTGACAGCAACAGTATTAATGCTTGTTAATCTCTATTTTAAACCATCTATTTATAAATCAAGTGCTATTTTAGAAGTAAAAGTGAAAGAAAAAAGTACAGGTGGTGGTGCACCCTCTAGTGATTTTTTATTTAATGCCCTCTCTTTAGGAAATGGTGAACAGATTGATAAAGAGATAGAGATATTAAAAACTTTCTTCGTAAACAGAGAAGCTTTAGAAAAAACAAATTTTCAAATAAGTTTTTATGAAAAAGAGAATTTTAGAAAAAAAGAGATTTATAAAAAAACTCCTATAGAGATTGAAAATATTGAAATTTATGACAATAAGATTATTGGAAAAGAGATAATCCTCTCTCCTAAGGGAAATTTCTTTACTTTAAAAGTAAAAGAAGCAACAATACCATTCTTATCAAAATCATTAACATTAAATAGTGAGAAAAACTATTTTTATAATCGAGAGATTAAAACAGATTATTTTAAATTAAGGATAAATAGAAAAAGTTCATTTAATAAGCCCATATATTTTGTTATTAATGGAACAAAACGACAAATTTACGATGAGTTTATTAGTAAGAACTTAAAGATATTACAATTAAATCCAAATGCTCCTCTGCTTCAAATATCTATAGAAGATAATATCCCAGAACGAGCAAATAGCTATATCAACACTTTGTGTGATACCTTTATTAAACAGAGTATCGCTAGAAAGAATGAACAAAATAGTAAAGTTTTAATACTTATTAATGAACAGTTAAAAGATATTCGTAAAAAGCTAAAAGAGTCAGAAGGAAAACTAGAGAAGTATAAAGTCTCAAATCAGATTGCAGAGCCTTCAATAGAGGCTAAAAATTATATTGCAAAACTTAGTGACTTAGAGATAAAACTTTCAGAGAATCTATTAAGAGAGCGATTAATCCGAAATCTTATTAAGTTTACACAACATAATAAAAATTTGGATGCAATTGCACCCTCTCTTATGGAATTAAATGATACACCAACACTACAATTGATTTCATCTTTACAAACATTACAGCTGAAAGCGAAGGAGCTATCTTCAGAATTTACAGAACGGTATCCCAAACTTATTGCTATAAAGCAACAAATTTACCAAATTCGACAAAAAATATTATTAAATTTAAAAAATCTAAGAAGTTCTATTGTTCAAAAAACCATATCTTTAAAAAATAAAAAGAAAAGTTATGAAGAGAAAATCAAAACTTTACCGAAAAAAGAGAAAAAACTTGTTAATTTAAAAAGGGATTATGAAGTAAGCTCAAATATGTATAATTATCTTTTAAAAAAGAAAACCGAAAATAAATTAATGATGGCTGCGACACTTTCAAGTTATAGAATAATTGATAAAGCACATACAACAGGAAAACCTGTAAAACCTAAACGAGCTTTACTTATGGTTGTTGCTCCTCTTGTTGGTCTGCTTCTGGGTATTATTATTGCGGTGATATTGCAAGGTTTAAGTGGTAAGATTAACAGTAAAAAAGAGTTGGAAAAGTTAACAGATTTACCTCTATTTGGTGTTATTCCAAAATTCAAAGAGAAAAAAAATGCAGAGTTAGAAGTTTATGATAATCCAAATACACCTTTTACAGAGAGTTACCGTAGTTTAAGAAGTAATTTACAATCAAAGATGGAAAAAGATTCTAAAGGTTCTAAAATAATCTTAATTACATCAATTATTGCTGGAGAAGGAAAAACAACCATCACATCAAATTTGGCATCTGTTTTTCAAATGGCAGGATATAGGTCTATTATTATTAATCTTGATTTGAGAAAACCGACGCTACATAATAACTTTAATCTAAAAAATGAAAAAGGAATGAGTGGTTTCCTAGATGGAAAAGATAGAATTCAAGATATAATTTCTTATACAAAATATAAAGATTTACATATTATTAATTCTGGTAAAATACCTTCTAATCCTTCAGAGTTAATTTTATCTACTAGATTGACTCAACTTTTAAATGATTTAAAAAGTAATTATGATTATATTTTTATTGATACAGCTCCTATTGGATTGGTAAGTGATACGATACATTTAATGAAATATTCGGACATAAATTTAATTGTTTTTAGAGAAAATTATGCAGAGAAATCTTTTATTGAAGCGTTGAATGATATAATTGAAAAAAACAGTCTAAATAATGTTGGGATTGTCCTTAATTATAGTAGTGCTACAGATGCTTATGGATATGGATATGGATATGGATATGGAGGAGAAGAGAAATAATATTTAAAGAAGAGAGGGACTACCCTCTCTTAAAATCATCTTCTATTCGAATAATATCATCTTCTCCAGTATACTCTCCTACTTGAGCTTCAATAAGAACAATGGGTATCTTCCCTTCATTTTCTAATCGGTGTATTTTTCCCATTTTAATATAAGTTGATTCATTTGGATAGAGCATTTTTTTTTCGTTTCCAACAGTAACCGTTGCTGTTCCACTTACTACAATCCAATGTTCATTGCGATGAGAGTGTTTTTGTAAACTAATTCGTTTTCCGGGATTAACTACAATACGTTTTATCTTGTATCCTTGAGTCTCTTCTAAAATAGTGTAGGTTCCCCATGGTCTATATCCAGTTAAATGACTCTCATGAAGTGTTGTATTCTTTTTAATTTCCATTACAACATCTTTAACTTTTTGAGAACTTCCTTTCTTGCTAATTAAGAGTGCATCTCCTGTATCAACAATAATTAAATCTTCTATATCTACGGTTGCAATATGTCTATTTTCTCCATAAATTAGATTATTTTTACTATTAATGGAGAGATGTTTTTTATATATAGTATTATTATCTTTATCTTTAGGTAACTCTTTAAAAAGTGCATCAAAACTTCCAACATCTGACCAGTTAATATTTGATGGAATAACTTTTACTTTTGAAGATTTTTCCATAACAGCATAATCTACACTATTTTCAGGAATTAATAACATATCACTATATTTTATTCGTCTTAAAGAATCCTCTTTTGATGAGGTTTCAAATGCTTTTTGTGCCATATGATATAAATTAGGAGCATATTTTTCAAGCTCCTTTAAAAAAACTTCTACCTTAAAGCAAAACATACCTGAATTCCAATAATAATTTCCCGAATCAAGAAACTTTTGTGCTTTTTTTATATTTGGTTTTTCATGAAATGCTTTAACTGTAAATTTTTTAACCTCATCAATTTCAATATAACCAAATCCTCTCTCAGGATATGTTGGTGTAATTCCGAATGTAACTAGACTATTCTCTTTTGCTAAGATTTTAGCCTTTTCCAATACTTTTTCATATTCAATTCTATTTTTAATAAGATGGTCGCTGGGAGTCACAAGAACAATCTCTTCTTTTTTTAATGCCATACAAGCTAAAGCGATAGCAGGAGCAGTATTTCGTCCGATAGGTTCAAGTAAATAGTGATTGTTCGTAGACTTTAACTCTTCAAGTTGCTCTAATGCTAAAAAGTACTGTTCACTATTAGAAATAATAAAATGTGATTTGCATATTTGACTATTTCTCTCTACTGTTAACTGAAATAAAGATTTATTATTAAAAATTTTTACAAATTGTTTTGGCATAAGCATTCTACTTATTGGCCAAAGTCTTGTTCCATTTCCTCCACAAAGTATTATATTAGTCATTATTTAATCCTAAATACCATTTATAAACACGCTCTATTCCTTCTTCAAGTTCAACAGAGTGTTTCCATCCTAAAGAGTGTAATTTAGAGGGATTGGTTAACTTAACAGCTGTTCCATCTGGTTTACTTTGGTCAAAATATAACTTACCTCTATATCCAACTATTTTTTTTATAGTTTCAGCCAACTCTTTAATTGAAATATCAACACCAGTTCCTATATTTATATGTGTATTTTTTATCTCTTTCATATCTGAGTAGTTCTCATAAAAATCATAATTTTCTAATAAAAATATACAAGCATCAGCCATATCTTCACTATAAAGAAACTCTCTTCTCGGTTTCCCACTTCCCCATATTTCAACCTCTTCTTCATTATTCTCTTTTGCCTCATGCATTTTACGAATAAGAGCAGGAAGAACGTGTGATGTTTCTAAATCAAAATTATCATTAATACCATACAAATTAGTTGGCATTACAGATATAAAATTTGTTTTATACTGAATATTATAACTTTCACACATTTTAATTCCTGCTATTTTAGCAATTGCATACGGTTCATTTGTATATTCAAGAGAGGAAGTAAGCAATGCATCCTCTTTCATTGGTTGAGGAGCATTTTTGGGATAGATACAAGTACTTCCTAAAAAAAGTAATTTCTTTACATTATGTATATAACTTTGATGGATAATATTGTTTTGTATCTGTAGGTTTTCATAAATAAAGTTTGCTCTATAGGTATTATTTGCCACAATACCTCCTACTTTAGCTGCAGCTAATATAACATATTCAGGTTTTTCTTTTTCAAAAAAAAGTGAAACGTCTTTTTGATTTATTAAATCTAATTCGTTATGAGTGCGAAAAATTAGATTTGTATACCCTTGTAATTTTAAACTCTTAACAATAGCAGAGCCAACTAAACCTCTATGTCCTGCTATATATATTTTACTATTCTTTTTCATAATCTATCTATATTCCTATTCAAAATAGTTCATTATGGCGTAACCACCATCTTGAAGATAGTGATTTTTAGTCATTAGTTTTAAATCACTCTCCATCATATCATTTACCAACTCTTTAAGTTGATACTCTCTTTTCCATCCCAATTTCTCTTCAGCTTTTTTGGGATTACCTAAAAGTAAGTCGACTTCGGTTGGTCTAAAATATTGAGGGTCAACGGCAACCACTTCTTGACCAATTTTTAATTGATATTTTGGATTAGAACAGGATAAAACATAACCTTTTTCATCTACTCCTGTACCTTTAAACTTTAATGTTATACCCATATAATTAAATGCCATTTGGACAAAATCTCTAACTTTTGTTGTCTGCCCAGTTGCAATAACCCAATCTTCTGGTTTATCTGCTTGAAGAATAAGCCACATCATTTTTACATAATCTTTGGCATGTCCCCAATCTCTTTTTGCATCTAAATTTCCTAAATAGAGTTTATCTTGCAATCCCAATACAATCTTTGAGGCTGCTCTTGTAATTTTTCGAGTAACAAAGGTCTCACCTCTCACTGGACTTTCATGATTAAATAAAATTCCATTACAGGCAAACATTCCATATGCTTCTCGATAATTAACAGTAATCCAATAAGCATACATCTTTGCAACAGCATACGGACTTCTTGGATAAAAAGGTGTTGTTTCACTTTGTGGTGTCTCTTGGACTTTTCCATATAATTCAGAAGTACTTGCTTGATAAACTTTTGTTTTTTTTGTTAATCCTAGAAGTTTTACAGCTTCAAGAATACGCAATGTCCCTGTTCCATCTGCATTGGCTACATACTCAGGTGTTTCAAAACTTACTGCAACATGGGACATCGCTGCCAAATTGTATATTTCATCAGGTTGAACCTCTTGAATAATACGAGTTAGGTTCATACTGTCTGTCATATCACCATAGTGTAAAATAAAATTTCTGTTTTCTATATGAGGATGTTGATATAAGTGGTCAATTCTATCTGTATTAAAAAGTGATGTTCTTCTTTTTATTCCATGGACGATATATCCTTTTTTTAAAAGAAATTCTGCTAAATAGCTTCCGTCTTGTCCAGTAATAC
>Ga0256843_1002065_pt1 | contig 15048 bp, 15 predicted proteins | sample AlvinellametaG_FD_191572 | JGI IMG/M metagenome (GOLD analysis project Ga0256843, IMG submission 191572) | Pompeii worm associated microbial communities from hydrothermal vent at the East Pacific Rise, Pacific Ocean - Alvinella | ecosystem: Host-associated > Annelida > Integument > Unclassified ... | reverse complement strand
CAATTTTTGAATCTTTATCTAGATTTAAGTTACCTTCAATAATATTCATATTTATATCCTTAAAAATTTTTTAAAATTATATCAAATTTAATATTTAAACAACTTGTCTAATTCTATCAATATCTACAAGTAAATCTTTTAAATCATCAAGTTGTAGCATATTAGGACCATCACTTAAAGCTTCATCAGGATTATAATGTGTTTCAAAGAAATATCCATCTACCCCAATAGCTGCTGCCGCTTTTGCAAGAGGTGCTACATATTCTCTTTTTCCTGTGCTTTTACCATTTGCCCCACCTGGCATTTGAACAGAATGAGTTACATCAAATACAACTGGTGCAAACTCTCTCATAATAGGAAAACTTCTCATATCTACTACTAAATTTCCATATCCAAAAGTAGTTCCTCTTTCAGTAAGCCATACATTATGTTTTTTTGAATTTTCATAACTAACCTCATCACAACCTCTAGTTTTTAATACTTTTAATACTGAATATTTCATATCAGCAGGATTCATAAATTGACCCTTTTTAATATTAACTATTTTATCAGTTTTTGCTGCTGCTACAAGTAAATCAGTTTGTCTACATAAAAAAGCAGGTATTTGAAGTACATCTACAACTTCAGCCACTGGTGTTACTTGAATAGTTTCATGAATATCTGTAAGTAACTTATAACCAAAAGTATCTTTTACTTCTTGTAAAATTTTAAGCCCCTCTTCTAACCCTGGTCCTCTATAAGAATCTAAACTAGTTCTATTTGCTTTATCATAACTAGCTTTAAAATAAAAATCATATTTTTCATTTGCATATGCTAAACTTTCTGCTATTTTCATTATCTGGTCTCTACTCTCAATTACACAAGGTCCTGCAATTAATATCATAAAATTTCCTTTTTTTTGATATCATTATAACATAGATTTATAAACTTAAGGTAAAGAATGAACTTATTAGATAAGAAAAATATATCAAAATTTATTATAATATTACCTATATCTGGTATCCTAATGACTATATTTTTATTTGTGAGTATCACTATCTATAGTATTAATAATAATTTTGAGATAGAAAAAAAAAGAATTACTAAACAATATTTTAGAGATTTAAAACATAAAACAAAAAAAAGAGTAACTCTTGCATATAATTTAATAGATACTATTTATAAAAATTCTCAAAATAAAAAACAAGCGATTTCTTTAATTCAGAAAATATTAAAAAATCTAAAATGGACTCAAAATGGATATATTTTTGTTTTTGATTATAAAGGAAACTCCATCTACCATCCAAATCCTAATTATATGGGAACTAATGGATGGAATTTTGAAAGAAATGGCGTAAAAGTCGTACAACTCCTAATAAAATCTGCACTATCTAATCCAAATGGTACATATGTTACTTATTTAGCATATAACCCAAAAGGAAAACCACAAGAAAAAATCTCATTTGTAAAAATATATAAACCTTTACATTTAGTAATAGGGAGTGGTATATATCTTAACTATTTAGATACTCAATTAATACAACAAAAGAATTATTTAAATAACCTTTTAGAAAATATATTATCTAAAATTTTTATATCATCGGCACTAATACTATTATTTATGTTAATAATCACATGTATTTTATCATACAAACTCAAAACATTTTTTGAACAATATGACAAAACAATCACGGAAGAAAAAGAAAAATTATTTATAAGAGCTAATTTTGATATATTAACAAAACTATACAATAGAGAATATTTTTTCAATGAATTACAAAAACAAATTTCGTTAATAAAAAGAAATCATTATAAATTAGCTGTATTATTTATTGACCTAGACCATTTCAAAGATATAAATGATACATTAGGGCATAATATAGGTGATAAAGTATTAAAAATAACTGCAAAAAGACTTAAAAGTAGTGTAAGAGAAAGTGATATTATAGCTAGATTTGGTGGTGATGAATTTATTATTTTATTAACAAATATTGATGATATAAATAAAATCGTTGAATTAACTAATAGAATTTTAAATAAAGTCAAAGAAGTTTTAATCCTAAAAAACCACCAATATTATATTTCAGCTAGTATAGGAATTAGTATAGCACCAGATGATACAACAGATGCTCAAACATTAATACAATATGCTGATATAGCTATGTATAAATCAAAACACTCAGGAAAAGATAAATTCACTTTTTATAAATCAGAAATGACTGATGATGCACATAAAAGAATAGACTTAAAAAATGATATATTTAAAGCACTACATAATAATGAATTCGAATTATATTATCAACCACAATTTGATGTAGATGATAAAATCATTGGTGTTGAAGTATTAATAAGATGGCATCATCCTAAAAAAGGTCTTTTATATCCTATGGAATTCTTACCTTTAGCAATTGAATTAGATTTAATTGACAAAATTGACTTATGGGTTATAGAAAATAGTATAATTCAATTCCAAAAATGGAAAGAAAAAAATATACATATAAAAACAATATCTTGTAATATTACAATGAACCATTTATTAAAAGATAACTTTATTAATGATTTAGAAAAAATCATGAAAAAACATTATTTTGATCCAAAATATTTAGATTTAGAAATAAGAGAAAAATGTATTATGAAATATCCAAAAAAAACATTAAAAGTTTTAGAAAAATTATCAAAATTAGGTGTTCAGATTAGTATTGATGATTTTGGAAAAGGATATTTATCTTTATTATATTTAAAAAAATTCAATATCTCAAAATTAAAAATAGATAAAACATTTATAAAAGATATTACAAAAAATAAAGATGATGAAATCATCACAAAAGCTATGATTAATCTAGCTAAAAATTTAAATTTAGAAATAGTAGCTGAAGGTGTAGAAACACAAAAACAAAAAGAGATTTTATTGCAATATGCAAAATTATATATGCAAGGTTTTTTATATTCAAAACCATTACCAAAAGACCAATTTGAAAATTTAATTTTAAAAGGTAAAAAATGACAGTAAGTAAATATAGTGCAAGTGGAAATGATTTTGTGATTTTTCATAGTTTTATAAAAAAAGACAGAAGTGAACTAGCAAAAAAACTTTGCCATAGACAAGATGGAATAGGGGCTGACGGGTTAATAGTATTAGTTCCACATGAAACTCTTGATTTTGAATGGGAATTTTATAATAGTGATGGTAGTTATGCTGCTATGTGTGGAAATGGTACTCGTGCTACAGCACATTATGCTTACAATCATGGCTTAGCAAATAAAAAAATGAAATTTTTAACAGGTGCTGGAATAATTAGTTGTGAAGTAAATGGTGATATTGTTGAAACTGAACTAACAAAACCTGAACTTATAAAAGATTATTTTACAGAAGAGGGATATGAATGGATTTTAATTGATACAGGAGTACCTCATCTAGTAGCATTAGTAGAAGATATTACTAAATTTGACAAAGAAATAGCTCGTAAAATGAGAGAAAAATATAATGCAAATGTAAACTTTGCAAAATTTGAAAATGGTGTGCTTAAAGTAAGAACATATGAAAGAGGTGTAGAAGATGAAACATTAGCATGTGGTACTGGTATGTGTGCTAGTTTTTTAAGTGCAAAAAATAAAAATTTCATAGATAATTTTTCAAAAATATATCCTACAAGTGGTGAAGAACTTGAAGTAAGATTTGATAATAATACATTATATTTCAAAGGTGCTGTAAAAGAAACTTTTATAGCTAATACAAAAATAGAGGATATTTAATGAATAAAAAATTACTATTATTACCAATTGCACTTCTATTTACTGGATGTGGTACACAAATAAATCTAAATCAATACTCTACTAGAATCAATACACCTATAAATATTCCTCCTGCTTGTAGAAATATATATAATTCATTATTACAACCACCAAAAGTAGCAATTATGCGTTTTAATAACAATTCAAATTTTGGTGTAGCTACAATTTCAAATAAATCTTCAAATAAACGTAACTATGTAGGAATTTCTTTTGTATCAATAGGAGTTTCTAAACACTCTAACTCTTCAAATACAAAAAGAGTTGTAGATCCAAAATTAGACAAAGCAATCACATCTTCACTAGAAAGTATGTTGGCTAGTTTAGGTGGAGTAGATGTATATTCTAGAGAAGATTTATATAAAGTAATAAAAGAACAAAAACTACAACAATCTGGACTTTTTGATGAAAATAGTTTAGTAAAACTAGGTAAACTAACAGGAGTTAGATATATTATAACTGGTAGTATAGATGGAGTAATACAAGAATACAAAGACTATACTTCTATGGCAAAATTAGCAAGTGCTGTAACTGCTCATAACAGTAACAAAAAACACATAGATAAAACTTTATTAAAAATATATGCTATGAATATTTCAGCACAAGCACTAAGTGGTATGAAAATCACTACAATGATGACATTTAAAGTAATAGATATAGAAACTGGAAAAATTTTATTTTCAAAAAGTGTAAAAGAATCAAAAAATATAGGTAACTTCAAACACCCAACATATTCACAAATAATAGGTGCCATAAAATATGATATTATCCAAGGATTACAAAAAATAAAACCTTCTTTTTCTCAATTTTTTGCACCACAAGGATATATTTTACAAGTAAGAACTGATAAAAAACACAAAAACTTTATAGCACAAATAAATCTTGGCTCAAAAGATCATATTAAACCAGAACAACAATTCAATGTATATCAATTAAGTCAAATTATTGACCCTGTAACAAGAAAAGCAACTTGTGATAAATCAACAATGGATGTAACTTTAACTATTTCTAAAAATCAATTACAAGCACATCGTTCTTGGGCTACTGCAGATGGTAACGATGCTGTTAATTTAAGACCTGGACAAATAGTTAAAAGAAAAACACTAAAAAATAGTATTTTTTTCTAAAAGGAAATAAATGAAAAAATTATCTTTAATCGTTCCGATTTTACTTTTTATTGGATGTGGAAACACCCCTTCCACTTCTTCTACAACACATTATAAACAACATTCAATCTCTCAACAAAAACTAAATGCACAAAATGCATGGGATGAATTAGATGGTAAAAAAATATTAGTAAATAATCATACAAAAAATTATACAAATACAACAAAAAAAACTATTAAAACACATTTAGAACACTCAAATTCTATACCTGATTGGTTTTATTCTCCTCCAAAAAGTGATAGATATTTTTATGGTGCAGGGGAGGGTTCAAATCCAAAACAATCTCAAATTAGTGCATTAGATTCTATATCTAGAGAAATTCAAACAACTATATCTAGTAATACCTCAATTTCTGAAGGATATAATGGTTCTTCTCAAAATTTTTATAAAAATGTTCAAAACAATATAACCTCACAAGTTCAACAAATTAAATTTACAAATATAGAAGTAATGAAAACTGTAAAAGTCCAAAACAATATATATACACTTGTAAGAATTGATAAACAAAAACTTTTTAATTCTTTAAAAACAGAATTTATAACTCTAGATTCAGAAATTACAAATGATATACAAGAAAGTAAAAAATATTCTTTATTAGACCAATTAATCACTATAAATAAATTACAATCAAAAATCAAAAAAGCTATTTCTTTAGCTAATATATTAAATAGTTTAAATCCAAATTTTAATCCTCAACCATACTTATCAAAATATAATAATTATATAAACCAAAAAAACAAAATACTTCATCAATTATCATTTAGTGTTACTCCAAATGATATATTTGCACAAAAACTTATAGAAATATTAAATCAAAACGGATATAAAGTTTCAAATCATTCAAATATAATAATCAAATTATCAAAACAAATCAGAAACTCTAATACTATGGGATTAGCTGTTTCTAGAATAACAATCAATATTCAAACTATTGCAAAAAATAAAATTTTATCTTCATTTTCTATAGAAGTAAAAGGAATATCTAATACATACAAACAAGCAATAGCTAAAGCTAGTATCAATTTTAAACAAAAACTACAAAAAAAAGGGATAAATAAACTTTTAGGGTTAGAATAACTCTAATAGTTTGTTTCATTTAAAAAACTACTAATTTTTGATATAATACTCATAAAAAACACAAAAATTAAAGGTAATTTTATGGGAATGACAATAACTGAAAAAATTTTTTCTCATCATATAGGTAGAGAAGTAAAAGCAGGTGAAATCATAAGATGTGATGTAGATATGACAATAGGAAATGATATTACTACTCCTATTTCAATCAGAGCTTTTAAAGAAAGTGGTGCAAAAAAACTTGCAAAACCTGATAACTTTGCAATCGTTTTAGACCATTTTATTCCTGCAAAAGATATCGCTTCTGCAAATCAAGCAAAAATCAATAGAGAATTCGCATACGAACATGACTTAAAACATTTTTTTGATGAAAAAAGAATGGGTATTGAGCATAGAGTATTACCAGAACATGGTCTTATAGTTCCTGGTGATGTAATTATTGGTGCTGATAGTCATACTTGTACTCATGGTGCACTTGGTGCATTTGCTACAGGAATGGGAAGTACTGATATAGCATTTAGTATGATTACTGGGACTAGTTGGTTTAAAGTACCAGAGTCTATTAAAGTAGTATTCACTGGTAAAAGAGGTGAACATGTATATGGAAAAGATCTTATTTTAGAACTTATTAGAAGAATAGGTGTTGATGGTGCATTATATAAAGCTCTTGAATTTACAGGTGAAGTTATAGATGAACTTCCAATTGATGATAGAATGAGTTTATGTAATATGGCTATAGAAGCTGGAGCTAAAAATGGTATTGTTGCTTATGATGATATTACAAAAGCATTTTTAGATGATGTTGAATCTAGATTTCCTTTAAGAAGTGAAAGAGTTATTCACTATTCAGATAGTGATGCAGAATATTCACAAATAGTTGAAATTGATGTAACTAATCTTGAACCTGTAATTGCATATCCATTCTTACCAAGTAATGGTAAAAGTATGTCTCAAGCTGTAAAAGATGACATTACAATTGATCAAGCATTCGTAGGAAGTTGTACAAATGGTACACTTTCTGACCTTAGAATAGCTGCAAATATTTTAAAAGGTAGAAAAGTAGCTAAAAAAGTAAGAATGATTGTAACACCTGCTACTCAAAGAATCTATAAACAAGCTGAAGCAGAAGGATTAATCGATATCTTTATTGATGCTGGTGCTGTAGTAAGTAATCCTACTTGTGGTGCTTGTCTTGGTGGATATATGGGTATTTTAGGTGATGGTGAAAGATGTGTATCTACTACAAATAGAAACTTCAGAGGAAGAATGGGTGCTAGAACTAGTGAAGTTTATTTAGCAAACTCTGCTGTAGCAGCTGCAAGTGCTGTAGTAGGTAAAATTGCTGACCCAAGAGAATTATAAAAATTAGTTCGTTAGTTGATTTATTAGTTCGTTAGAATAAAATCTAACGAACTATAAAAACACTCTAACATCTATGAACTAATCCAAAGGAATAATATGTTAGATATAGGATTTAGTGAACTTTTAGTAGTCGTAGTTTTGGCTGTACTAGTGTTAGGTCCAGATAAATTACCAGAAGCTATGAAAGATTTTGCAAAACTAGTAAAAAAAGTAAAAAAAATGTGGAATGATGCTACAAAAGATATCACTCGTGAACTTGAACTTGAAGAAATGAAAGAAGAAGTACAAAAATATAAAGATGAATTAAATAAACTACAAAACGAAACAAAACTTCCAGGTGTAAATGATCCAATAGATGGAATGGGTAGCAGAAATATGAAAGATTTTCTTAAATAAGGATAAAAAATGACACTTACAACACCATTAAAATCAAATAGAATAAAAATAATGCTTTTAGGTAGTGGAGAACTTGGTAAAGAAGTAGCAATAGAAGCAAATAGACTTGGATGCGAAGTCATAGCTGTAGATAGATATGCAAATGCTCCAGCTATGCTTGTAGCACAATCTTCTCATGTAGTTGATATGAAAAATAAAAAAGCCCTACTTGAAATCATAAGAAGAGAAAAACCTGATTATATTCTGCCAGAAATTGAAGCTCTTAGTATTGATGCTTTATTTGAAGCAGAAAATGAAGGTTACAATGTAATTCCAAATGCTGAGGCTGTAAATAAAACAATGCATAGAAAAAATATTAGAGTTTTTGCTGCAGAAGAATTAGGACTTAAAACTAGTAAATATAAATTTGTCAAAAGTTTAGAAGAACTTCAAACTGCTGTAAAAGAAATAGGAATTCCTTGTGTAGTAAAACCTGTAATGAGTAGTAGTGGACATGGGCAAAGTATTATTAAAAATGAAGATGAAATTAAAAAAGCATGGGATTTTGCACAAGAAGATGCAAGAGGTAGTGCTGATGAATTAATCGTAGAAGAATTTGTTCATTTTGATTATGAAATAACTTTACTTACAGCAAGAAATGGAAAAGAAACTGTATTTTGTCCACCAATAGGACATATACAAAAAGATGGAGATTATATATTTTCATGGCAACCAATGGATATGAGCGAAATAGCTCTTAAAAAATCTCAAGAAATCGCAAAAAAAATAACTGATGGTCTTGGCGGAAGAGGAATTTTTGGTGTAGAACTTTTCATAGCTGGTGATGAGGTATATTTTTCAGAAGTATCTCCTAGACCACATGATACAGGAATGGTAACTATGATTACTCAAACACAATCAGAATTTGCTCTTCATATTAGAGCTGTACTTGGACTTCCTCTTGGATTTGAATTTATACAAGAAGGAACATCTGCAGCATTCAAAGCTGATTGTGATAGTTACAATCCTACATTTGAAATAGATGATAGTTTATTTAGCAATAATTCAAGATTTGTTGTGTTTGGTAAACCTGAAAGCCATAAAGGTAGAAGAATGGGTGTTTTACTAGTAAGTGGTGAAAATAGTCTAGAAAAAGCAAAAGAAATGATTAAAAAAGTGAGTATAAAATGATATTTAGAAAAATATCGAATTATGCAATTGTTGGTGGATTAGGTGCTATTTTAATCACAAATTTAACTGGTTGTGGTGATTCTAATAAAGAAAATAATAACAATCAAAATGTTTTTCAAGAAGCAAATCAAAAAAAAGGTGCATTTGTAGTTATTCAAGAAACAGCACCAAATCAATATAAAATCACAGATGAATATCCTTCAAGTGAAACTAGAGTAATTTTAAAAACTCTTGATGGTAAAGAAAAAATCTTATCTCAAGAAGAATTAAATAAACTAATAAAAGAAGCAGACCAAAAAATAGAAGAAAACAAATCTCCTCTTACTAATCCAGAAATGAGTAGTGGTGGTATGAGTTTAGGTGAAACTATTTTAGCAAGTGCCGCTGGAGCAATTTTAGGTAGTTGGATAGGGAATAAACTATTTAATAATCCAACTTATCAAAAACAAAGAACAGCAGGATACAAATCACCAAGTGTTTATCAAAGAAGTAAAGATAGTTTTAGACAAAAACCAAAATCAACTTTTTCTTCATTTAAAAAAGAACAAAAAAAAGGTTTCTTTTCTTCATCTAACTCTAGAACTTCTTCATCATTTTTTGGGGGATAATATGAAATTAACCCCCCTAAAACCTTTAACAAAAGAATATCTAGAAAGTATTGGCTTTCACTGGCACACAGACTATGATATGAGTAGTTATATCGATAATAATGTAATAAATATCACACATATAGAAGCACAAAACTATGCAAATGCAGTAAATGAACTATATGATATGTTCATCAAAGCTGCACAATTTGTAATAGATAATAATTTGTTTCATGAATTAAATATTCCATTTAATCTAATTGAGATTATAAAGGAAAGTTGGGAAAATGATGTACATTGGCATCTGTATGGTAGATTTGATTTAGCAGGTGGAATAGATAACAAACCTATAAAATTAATAGAATTTAATGCAGACACTCCTACAGCACTTTTTGAAACTTCTATAATACAATGGGCCTTGTTAAAATTTAATAATTTTGATGAAAGTGAACAATTTAATTTTATTTATGAAGCAATCAGAGATAATTTTAAACGTTTAGTGACATTAGAAGAAGATGTATCCAAATTTAATGACTTATATGAAGGATGGAATTTTTTATTTAGTAGCATTAGAGGAAATATAGAAGAAGAAAACACTACAAAACTTTTAATGAATATAGCTAGTGAAGCAGGGTGGAATGTTGAATTTGCGTATATTGATGAAATAGGATTTAATGATGATGGTATATTTTATAATGATAAACAATATGAATTCTTTTTTAAATTGATTCCATGGGAAAATATAGCTATAGAAGAACCTGAATTATGTGATATATTAACAAATATTATAAAAAACAAACAAGCAATTATTTTAAATCCAGCATATACTTTATTATTTCAAAGTAAAGGAATATTAAAAATTTTATGGGATTTATTTCCTAATCATCCATTATTATTAGAAACTAGTTTTGAACCTTTAAAAAATAAAAAACAAGTTCAAAAAGTTACTTTTGGTAGAGAAGGGGAAAATATAGTTATATATGATGAAAACATGAATATTATAAAAGAAAATAATGGAGACTATAAAAACTTTAAAAAAATCTATCAAGAATTTGTAGAATTCCCTACAGATGGTATAAATTATTACCAAGCAGGAGTCTTTTTTGCATATGAAGCATGTGGACTTGGATATAGAAAAGGGGATATTATTTTAGATAATATGAGTAAATTTACTGGACATATTATTCAAAATTAATTTTATGTTTCTTAAGAAACATTATTTTTAAAAGGACTGAAGAGATGAAAAAACATGCTTTATTTAAAGATTTAACATCAGAAGAATACGAATTATTTATACAAGCATTTCAAGAAAAAGTTTTAGAAAAAGACACTATTATCATAGAAGAAGGTAAAAATGGTGATAGTGCTTTTTTATTATTAAAAGGGCAAGTATCTGTAATAAAAGAAACTATGTATGGAGAAGATTATGTTGTGACTATTATTGATGCTGGAGGAGATGAGTTTTTTGGTGAAATAAACTTAATAGACAAAGGCAAAAGAACATCAACTATTAAAACAACAAAAACTTCTACTATATTAGAAATTGATAGTACAAGTTTTAAAAACTTTATGGATAAATATCCTACTATAGGATATAAAATTATGTGGTATATGTCAAAAAGCCTTGCTAAACACTTAAGAAAAGCAGATAATGATGTAATAACTCTCTTTAATGCTTTAGTAGAAGTAGTTGAAAACGACTAAAAATTATTAAGTCGTTACTTTTTTACTCAATTTAATACAAAATCACTCTTTTTTATATTTTTTTTCTTTTTTTTATGCTATTATAAACCAAAAAAAGGAATAAAAATGATTAAACAAAAACAAATGAACTATTTAAAATTCTTATATGCTTCTTTTATGACTCCAAACAGAGAAATAGCTGAAATATTTGAAGACTTTGGTCTAATCGAATACAAACATATGATGTGGGCTATGACTGACATGGTAAAAAATGGGGTTGAATTCGATATGGATATTGATAGTTTAAGAGATTTAAAAAGTAATACTGTTAACGAATTAATCCAAAAACTAACATCTCAAATAGAAGCATCTTTAGAAAATAAAAATACAAATGGTGTAGATGACAATACACTAAAAAGATTTAAAAGTGATGAAGAATATATGCTGAGTGTATTAAAAACATTAAATGATGATACAAAAATCACAGCTTTTGATGAACATAAAACATTAAAAAATATTGAAATAACACCTGAACAAGCTGATGCATTTAATTTCTTCTTAGTAGGTGAAACATTCAAAGAGTATGAATTAATAACTATTTATTCTTATTTAAAAGCACATATAAATGATAATGTTGAAGCAGTAAATTGTTTTGCTGATTTAGCTAGTGATTCTATTTATCACCTTAAAAGATTTGCAAAATATGCAGCAGAACTTGGGACATTGAGTTTTGTTAGAAGTATAGATAAAGAAAAATATCAAAATGTAGAAATGGTAGAGTTTTTAAAAGAAAATATCGAAGAAGAGATTGGTGCAGAAAAAGAATGTTTAATTTTAGCTGAAAAAATAGGAAATGATGATTTATCAAACTTCTTATTATTCATTTCTAGACAAGAAGTTTATCATGCTGAACTACTTGAAAGAGCATTAAGTCACTTAAAAAAATAATCCTCCCTTAAAGTGTTTCACATGAAACACTTCCTCCTTTTTTTGATATAATTACATAAAAAAGGTTATTAAATATATGATTATTTCATCTGGAAAAGAAGAGATTTTTTCTTTTGCTAGACCTATAGGAATAGGGCTTATAGATACTGCAATAAACTTATCTCATATATGTCTAATAGACAGACCACAATCTTTAATCTTTATAGGTAGTGCTGGCAGTTACAATCCAAATAAACATAAAATTTTTGATATAGTTACTTCTAAAAGTGCTTCACAAATTGAAATATCTTTTTTAAAAAAAGAAAGTTATACTCCAATAGAGCAAATCATCACTGCTAGTGTTTCACAAGAAACTATTGTTAATTCATCAAATTATATAACAACAGATAAACTTGCTGCTATAGCTTTTGATAAACTAGGTATAGAAATAGAAAATATGGAATTTTATAGTGTTATGAAAGTAGCAAAAGAATTTAATATACCTGTAATTGGTATATTTATTATTACAAATTATTGTGATAAAAATGCACATGAAGAATATATTAAGAATATAAAAAAAGCAAAACAACTATTAATAGATCATCTAAAAAACAAAGGATATATAAAATGAAACAAATAATGAGTTATTTAATGGAAGAGATTGATATCGAACCAAAATTTAGAAAAAAACAAATATTTGATTGGATCTACAAAAAATATGTAGATAACTTTGATAATATGAAAAATCTTCCGAAAGATTTAAGAGAACAATTAAAAAAAGACTATATCATCAATCCTCTTGAAATATTAAATCATGAAATAGCAACAGATGGAACTGAAAAGTTTCTATTTGGTTTACATGATGGTCATACAGTAGAAACTGTTTTACTAAGAATGAAAGAAGGACAAGTAGATGAAGATGGAGAAGTTATTAGTGAAGATAAATATACAGTATGTGTGAGTTGTCAAGTAGGGTGTAAAGTAGGATGTAGTTTTTGTCTAACAGCAAAAGGTGGATTTGTTAGAGATTTAACTCCAGCAGAAATTGTCGCTCAAGTATGGATGATGAAAAAAGTAAAAAACTTCAATCCTACAAAATCTTTAAATGTAGTTTATATGGGTATGGGTGAGCCGCTTGATAATTATGATAATATGGTAAAAGCAATTAAAATAATTTCAAATGAACATTGTTTACATATTAGCCCTAGAAGACAAACTCTTTCTACTAGTGGAATAGCTCCCAAAATTGAAAAATTAGCAAAAGAAAATTTAGGTATTAATTTAGCAATATCTCTTCATGCTGTAGATGATAAATTAAGAGAAGAATTAATTCCTATGAATAAAGCATATAACATTCGATCAGTTATAGAAGCTGTAAAAAAATTTCCAGTAGATAGAAGAAAAAAAGTATTATTTGAATATCTAGTAATTGCTGATGTAAATGATGATGAAAAAAGTGCAAATAAATTAGTAAAACTTTTAAATGGTATCAAAGCAAAAGTAAATTTAATATATTTTAATCCTTATCCAGGAACTACTTATAAAAGACCAACTCCAGAAAAAATGGAAAGATTTAAAGAATTATTAAACAAAAAAGGTGTTATATGTACTATTAGAGAAAGTAAAGGTATTGATATTTCTGCAGCATGTGGCCAATTAAGAGAAAAAACCAAAAATTAATCTCTAATTCATCTTTATTATTTATAATTACATTGCCCGTAAAAAAATAGTTTTTTTCATATGACTCCTTTTGAAACAAAAATTATTTTTTTTCATACAACACTCCCTTTTCCCTCTTTGAGGGTATAATCTAACTTAAATATTTAATTTTATTTCCATATAACTACAATTATTATTTAATAAATATATTATTATATTATTATAATATATTATGCAATTTCATTTTTCATTCATATAACAGTGCTAAACTTTCATTAAGGTTTTTATTAAAGAAACTTTATATAAATACACTAAAGGAGATAGAAAATGAAAAAATTACTTTCATCAATCGTAGTTGCTGGATTACTTGCAACAAATTCTTTTGCAGCAGATGCAAAAACAGAGGCAGTTAAACACAATGCAGTAATTAAAGCTGAAAAAGCTGAAAACACACAAATTATCAAAGAAGCTATTAGAGCTTTACAATACACAAATGATGCATATATATATCTAAATGGTCATCAAAAAGAAAAAGCTATCAATAGTTTAAAAAAAGCAATAGGGGAATTAACTGTAGTTTTAAATAAACCAAATGCACCATATTTATTACCAGTAAATGTTACAATAGAAGCAGATGAATATCTAGGGACTATCAAAAACATTGCTATACAAATAAAAGCAGCAAAAGTTGCATTAGAAAAAAATAAATTACCAGTTGCAAGAAATATCTTAAATACATTAAAAAGTGAAATAGATGTAAAAGCAATAAATATACCATTAGCAACATATCCAGATGCAATCAAATTAGCTATTAAATATATTAATGAAAATAAACTTAAAGAAGCACAAGATGTTATTGCTATGGCTTTAAATACTTTAGTAACAACAGATACAATTATCCCAATTCCTATCGTAAAAGCACAAAATTTAGTAATAGCAGCTAGTAAAATAGCAACTAAAAACAAAAAACAAACTTTAAGATATTTAGAAGAAGCTAAAAAACAATTAAAATTAGCAGAATTACTTGGATATACATCAAAAAGTGACACTACTTATAAAATGTTAGCAGATAAAATTAATACTATTGAAAGTAAAATTAATCATAATAAAGAAACAAAATCTTTCTTTGATGACTTAAAAGCAAAATTAAAAGAATTCAAAGAAAAAGCAATTTCTGTAATCTCAAAATAAAAAGGTTAATCCCTTTTTATTTTATCAATTTCTGCAGGTTTACCAATATGATATCCTTGTGCAT
>Ga0256843_1002064_pt1 | contig 15051 bp, 10 predicted proteins | sample AlvinellametaG_FD_191572 | JGI IMG/M metagenome (GOLD analysis project Ga0256843, IMG submission 191572) | Pompeii worm associated microbial communities from hydrothermal vent at the East Pacific Rise, Pacific Ocean - Alvinella | ecosystem: Host-associated > Annelida > Integument > Unclassified ... | reverse complement strand
TTCGTATTGCCTCACAGATAGGCAGCGGGCTTACAGGCGTTATGTATGTACTGGATGAGCCAAGTATCGGATTGCATGAAAGAGATACCCTCAAGCTTATTAAGACACTCCGAAATCTTCAGGAGAAGGGGAACTCTGTTATTGTGGTTGAACACGATAAAGAGACCATAGAAAATGCCGACTTTATTGTAGATATCGGTCCAAGTGCAGGAAAATTTGGTGGTGAGGTTGTCTTTAGTGGTACACTTGATAAGTTGAAAAAAGCAAAGACACTTACTGCTGATTATCTCTATGGTCGTAAAAAGATAGAGTACTTCTACAGACGTCCGCAAGAGAAGTGGATAGAGATTAAAAATGTAACGATTAACAATATTGAAAACCTCTCTGCAAAGATACCTCTGAATAACTTTGTATGTATCACAGGGGTCAGTGGAAGTGGTAAGAGTTCATTGATGCTCCAAACGCTGCTTCCTACAGCACGTGAGCTTTTAAATCATGCACGTAAGGTCAATAAAGTAGCCGGTGTAGAGATAACAGGGCTTGAAAATGTTGATAAGGTTATCTATCTTGACCAGAGCCCAATAGGGCGTACGCCACGAAGTAATCCTGCAACCTATACCGGTGTCATGGATGAGATTCGTAATCTTTTCGCACAGACAAAAGAGTCTCAGATTCGTGGCTATACTGCTTCACGTTTCTCTTTTAATGTCAAAGGTGGACGTTGTGAGAAGTGTCAGGGTGAAGGTGAGATCAAGATAGAGATGCACTTTTTACCAGATATCATGGTCAAGTGTGACAGCTGTAAAGGACGCCGTTACAATGATCAGACATTAGAAGTATATTATAAAGGTAAGACTATATCTGATGTGCTCAATATGAGTGTAGAGGAGGCGTATGAGTTTTTCAAAGCTATCCCAAAAATACACCAAAAGATGAAGACACTTGTTGATGTTGGTCTTGGCTATATTACTTTAGGGCAAAATGCCGTAACACTCTCAGGTGGAGAGGCACAGCGTATCAAGTTAAGTAAAGAACTCTCACGTAAAGATACAGGAAAAACACTCTATATTCTGGATGAGCCGACAACAGGTCTGCATTTTGCTGATGTGGACAGACTTACAAATGTTCTGCATAAGTTTGTGGAGCTTGGAAACTCTGTACTTATTATTGAGCATAATCTCGATATGATCAAAAATGCCGACTATATCATAGATATGGGACCAGAGGGCGGAAGCGGTGGTGGGCTTATCATCGCTGAAGGCTCTCCTGAAGAGCTGGCAGAGACATATGAAAAGACAGGCTCTTATACGGGTGAATATCTGAAAAAAGAGTTAGCTTTTCATCAACAATGACGGTGAAAATATTAAATATTTCAACAAAACTATAAAAATCGTTTTTTTAATGATATAATAACTTATTGTTGAAAATGGGTAGGTTTTATGCAAAAAAAATATGAGATTTTAATTGTTGATGATGTTAGTGAAAATATCAAGATTGCCATTAGTATTTTGAAGAGTGAAAATTATAATTTTTCATATGCTTTAAATGGTGAATCTGCAATAGAGGTACTTAAAACAAAACGTTTTGATCTTTTGTTACTTGATATCATGATGCCAGGTATTGATGGTTTTAAGCTTGCACGAATGATTAAAAATACTCCAGCCATTGAAGATACTCCTATAATCTTTGTAACTGCAAAGATAGATATAAACTCTATAGAGGAGGGTTTTGAAATCGGTGCAGTTGATTATGTTACTAAGCCATATCATCCGGTAGAGTTACGTGTGCGAGTTAAAAATCATCTAGAACTCTACAGCTTCCGAAAACAACTAGCTAAAGATAATAAAAATCTTCAAAAAGATATAGAGACAGAAAAAGCACAGCATTTAACTGATGTTGAATTGGCACAGCGTGAGATTGTTTATGTCTTATCTGAGATTATGGAACATGACAGTGGAGAGACTGCTGAACATGTAAAGAGAGTAGCTGAAATTTCAAAACAGCTTGCAATTTTGGAGGGAAGTCTCTCATCTGAAGAGATTAAAACACTCTATATAGCAGCACCTCTACATGATGTTGGAAAAGTACTTGTTGAAAATACCATTTTACATAAAAATGGGCCTTTAAACGATGAAGAGTTTTTAGAGATGAAAAAACATCCAAAACTTGCTGTGGAAATTTTAAATAAATCAACACAAGAACTGATAAAAGCAGCTGCTATTATTGCACATGAACATCATGAGAACTGGGATGGTACAGGATATCCACAGGGGTTGAAAGGTAATGAAATTCATATATATGGGCGTATAGTAGCTATAGCAGATGTTTTAGATGCTTTAACACATAAACGATCCTATAAAGAGGCCTGGAGTTTTGAAAAGGCGGTCTCTTATATGATGCAAGAGTCTGGTACAAAGTTTGATCCACGTCTCATGGAGTTGTTCTTAAACCATTTAGAGGTATTTAAAGAGATTGTTGATGAAACCTGAGATTCTTGAGATTTTATCATTAGGTTTAATCTTTTTATCTATTGTAATTATTATATTACAACAGATCTCTAAAAATCGTTTAGAGAAGCAGATAGACTCTTTAGAAGAGGAACTTGACGAACTCATTAATAAGCAAGAGGTTTTGGAGATAAAATCACGAGCAGGAAAGTCAAATACTAATTTAGATTTTATTAAAAAGATAGAGTCGTTAGAAAAGGCTTTACAACGAGAGAAAAAAAGAGTAAATGATGTTAAACTGATCGCACAAGAAGCAAATCAGGTAAAGGCTGGTTTTTTGGCAAATGTACGTCATGAAATTCGAACACCTATGAACTCCATTATGGTATTTGCTGATTTATTATCTCAAGAGATTAGAGATAAAAAGTTGAAAAGTTATGCAAAAAATATCATTTCATCGAGTGAACAACTTTTAAATCTCCTCGATGATATCATAGAACTTTCTAATGTTGAAGGTGGTGCTTTTGAAATTCAAGAGAAGCCTACTGATGTTAAAGCTTTACTCTCTTCTATTGTTAAAAAAGAAGAAAAATATGCTCATAAAAAAGCTTTAGATATATTTTACAGTATAGATGAGAATGTTCCTGATTTACTTATTCTTGATAAGGAAAAAGTTGAAGAGATATTAAATAATATCATTGAAAATGCCGTTCGGTATACAGAAAATGGAAACGTAGAAATTAGCCTTAGTATTTCAGGAAACAATATCTTGAAAAATGCAGTAAACCTTTTATTTACCGTTAAAGATACAGGTAGAGGGATTGATAAAGATCATCTAAGAAAGATTTTTGAAATTTTTGAAAAACCAAACTTTAGTAATGAATTAGACCAGGGAGTTGGTCTAGGTCTTGCTATCAATAAAAAGATGGCAAAAGCGATGCATGGAGATATCAATGTAAAATCACAAAGAGGTCAGGGATCTATATTTACATTTATTTTGCGTGATGTTGAGGTTGTTCTTCCTAGTCAAAATGCACAAGAGAATGATGTTGATTTTTCATTAATTCATGCAAAACATAATAAGTTTGTTGTTCTTGATATAGATAGTAACAGTAGTGAATTGATAGAGAATGCTTTTGAAATGACTCCTATTCGTATATATGCTTATAAAAATACACGTGATGTAATTAGTTTATTGCAAAAAGAGCAGGTTGATATTATTTTTATAGATGTTGATATTTTAACTTCTGATGAGAATGCTGTTGCTAAAATTCTTGCTAAAATTTCTAATGCAGCGATAGTCTCTTTAACTTCTCACCGTTTAAAAGATGTGGAATTTTTTGAAGGAGTTCATTTGGTTGGACATTTAAAGAAGCCTATTTCGTTGGTAGAGTTGTTTAAAGTAACGCTTAGGGTATTTAATGATGATGAAGTGAGTAAAGTTGAAGAGATAGATCAAATCAAAGAGAAAAGAACTGTTTCAGACTTTACATATGATACTCAAGATATTGTTGCTTTTTTAGGTGACATCTCTAAAGAGATAGCTCCTTTATATGGGGAAGCAGATATGACAAATGATTTGGCATCCATAGAGAAGTTTGCAAAAGCTCTCAAAACTTGTAGTCAAAAGCATAACATAGAAGAGATGAAAGATTTTGCAGAGAACTTACTTGAAAAAATTTCTCTTTTTGATATAGATATGATTAATTCAATGATGCAGGAGTATCAAGAGAAGATAGAAAGTTTAAAAAATTTGTAAAAGTGTTGTATAATTCGACAAAAATTACAAAGGCTAAAAATGGCAGTATATGTTTTTGGACACAGAAATCCTGATAGTGACTCTATCATTGGTGCAATTGCACTTTCATATCTTAAAAATAAGATAGAGAATGAAGAGTATATTCCTGTTAAGCAGGGTGATATTTCTGCTGAAACTGCATTTATTCTAGAAAAATTTGGATATACAGATAAAGAACCAGCACTGAAAACTTCAGTAGCAGGTCAAAAGGTTTACCTTGTTGACTCAACTGACAAACCACACTTTCAAGATGATATTGATGAGGCGACTATTGTTGGTATCGTAGATCATCATAAACTTGGTGATATTATCACTTCAACACCTTTAGAAGCTTGGATAAGACCTATTGGTTCATCAAACACAGTAATCTATGAGATGTACAAATGTTATGGTGTAGATGTTCCTCAAGAGATAGCAGGAATGATGATGCTTGCAATTTTGAGTGATACCGTTATCTTTAAATCACCAACATGTACAAAAGTAGATACAAAAGCAGTAAAAGAGTTAGCGGCTATTGCAGGTATAGAAGATTATAAGCAACTTGCTATGGATATGTTTATTGTAAAATCTGCGGTTGACGGTGCAAGTGCTCGTGATTTAAATACACGTGACTATAAAGAGTTCAATATGAATGGTACAAAAGTAGGTATCGGTCAACTTGAGATGGTAGATATCACAGTGTTAGAACCACGTGAGGATGAACTTTTAGAAGATATGAAAAAGATGAAAGAAGAGAATGGTCTGCATACTATTTTGATTCTTTTGACAGATATTATGAAAGAGGGCTCAAAACTTCTTGTCGTATCTGATGATGTAAGTAAAATAGAAGCTGCATTTGATGTGAAATTAGAGAATAACAAAGCATGGCTTGATGGAGTTTTAAGCCGTAAGAAACAAGTTGTTCCATTTGTTCAACCACAATTTTAATTCTTAGATAGAGGATTTATCTAATCCTCTATTGCTCTGTAAGTGATTTTTTATATGTTGTAGGGCCGTCTTTCCATCTTGATTTCTCATACCACTCTTTTGGATAACCAACCTCCTGTGCCATATTATTTGGTTCATTTACATAGCCATCGCTATATTTCGCGACAAGTCTCCATGCTAGTTCCCACCACTCTTTAGCAACATAGTCGGCCTCTTCTTTAGAAAATTCTGTTAGAATTTTTCTTGCTTTTTTTGGATTATTTTTATAAACTGCCAGTGCTTTTTTATCCATTTCACGGACTCTTTTTATACTTCTTAACTCCAATTCATTCTGTTTTTTCTTTATATCTTTAATTATATAACTGTGTTTGAGTGCTGCCCAATTTGCTACAAAGTTAAACGCCCACCAGACACTTTCTTGATCAAACTTATCACTAAAACCTGTATAGTATGTTTTTGCAATAGAATTAACACCTACATAAAAAGGTGTTATAACAGTACTCATGGGTTCATCAGGACCAAACCATACAATTCCACCGATAGGATCAGGAAGCCATGAACGTGCTTGTGCTACAAAACTGTAACCACTTCTGTAGATTGATAGTGGTCTTTCCCATGCTCCTTTAAGTTTATTATCTGGATTTCCTATGTCATTACCGGCATCCATTGGTCCAGGGTATCTGTAAGGATTTCCAAAAGGTCCTGCAGTAGGTCCCTTTGATTGATCAAACTGTGTACCTTGGTAATAATCACGATAGAGATCTATGATATCTCTCACTGAAAGTTTTTTATCGGGTTTAATTGAAAAAGGGTATTTTTTAGTAAAACCATCTTCTACCCACGGAGAGAGATTTTTGGAAGGTGCCAGTTTTGATTGAACTCGCCAAACACGTCTTAGTGAATAGTATGGATGACTGTATTCACCTTTACTAACTGTTCTTAGCCAATCTAGATTTCCATCTTCAGGTTTCCACCATTTATATTTTTTTGCAATTTTAAAAAGATCTTTACAATACATGATATTTGAGTCATTGGGATCAATTTCTCGTATGCGAAATTCATTAGCTGCAACAAAAACTTCTCCGTCAGGGACTTTTTTAGCAACCCACAGACCTCCTTTACCATCAGGACTTGGTGCCATCTCTATAATCCATCCCTCATACTTGTCTGCAACAGGGAGTGTTTCTCCTGTTCCATAGTAACCATAAGTCTCTATAAGATGACCAATGAGTTTAATTGCTTCACGGGCTGTTTTTGTACGTTCTAGTGCAACACGAGAGAGTTCTGCACTATAGAAAATGAGCTTTCCAGGAACTGGTTCAGCCATAACTTTTGAGCCATTTGTAGCTTCACCAAACATAAGTTGATGTTCATTCATAATTCCGTAGTTGCCTTCAAAGTAAGCATAAGTATGAGCAACTTGTGGGATAAATCCTAAAGGTATGCTCTGTGGTATATTTGGTTCGTTATAAACAGCAGCACGATGTGTACCTACATAACGTCTAAGAACATTAGAATTAAATTGTGGTCTGTTACCAAGAGCTGCAGGATCATAATAGACCGGTCGAAAAGATCCTGGTATATGATCTGCTGCAGGTACATATACGAAACGATTGTCAAACATTTCACTATCATCTGAATGTGCTATGAATACGGAACCATCTTTTGTTGCACCTTTTGTAATAATCATTGTAGTACATGCAAAAAGTGATAATGATTGAAAAAGTAAAATGAGGAATAAAATTCTAAACATAAAAGCTCCTTTATTCAATTGTATATGACTATGGCATAATTACTTCTTAAAAATAGTTGAAAATTTAGTTGAAAATTGTTACTATTTTAAAAAAGAAATAAAAATGAAAAGAATATTTTTTTATACATTTTGTCTATTATTACTCTACAAAGATAATATTTTAGCAGTATCCATAGATACGAACAGTTCACTTGAACAATACTTAGATATTGAAGCATCGTTGCGTTACTATTCAATGGCAAGAACATATGATGAATTTTTAGAAGATCCAGCAAATCCATATACAAAAAAAAGAGCTTCTAATGCTATTGGTGGATCTTTGGGTATACATACAAAAGATTGGAATTACTGGAGTGTTGGTGCTACACTCTATACGTCACAGCCAGTATTTCATAATCCACAGGATGAGGGTGGTTTACAACTACTTCAAGATGATCAGAGTGGTTTTAGTGTTTTAGGGGAAGCTTATATAGAGTATCAAGATAGATATAATCTTCTTAAAATAGGTAGACAAAAATTGAGTGCTTATCGTTTTTTAGCCGATAATGACTGTCGTATGGTTCCATATACCTATGAAGCTGCTTCAATTGAAAATAGAAAATTGGATAATATCATTGTACGTGCAGCTGTTGTGACGGGAGTAAAAACACATGCATCAACAGAGTATATTGACTTTGTCAATGCTTCTAAAGATCTTTTAAAAGAACAGACGATAAATAGAAATCCCATTCGTGGTAACTATAATCCAAATAATTTTGATGCAAATGGTAACTATATAGGTCCTCGTGAAAACTTATATTTAATCTCTGGAGTTTACAGTGATAAGAAGTTTATCGTAGAACTATGGGACTATATCGTACCGGATTTTGTAAACTTTGTTTATACAACTGCTACATATAAATTTGATTATAATAAATTTCATAACAGTTTCTCTTTGCAATATGTTCAGCAAAATGATGTAGGCAATCATATAGCAGGAAATATCAATACATATGCTTATGGTATTGAGTTTCATAGTAATTATGAAAATTTGCACTTTACCTACTCATTTAACAAGGTGAAATATGATGAAAACTCTTTAGATGGTGGTAGTATTATAGATACTTGGGGTAATGATTTACTATATTGTGGACTTTTTTACAATGGAGCTGATCAAGCAGGAACTGTAGCTAATTCTATCATTATGACTTATGATTTTCAATCATATCCATTTAAAATATTTGCATCTGCCGGTATCTTTGATCTTCCAAATAACATGAATGACCTTTTTGCTGATCAAGATAATAATGAGTATGATTTTGTTATACACTATCTACCAAAATGGAATAAAAAGCTTACATTTAAATTTGAAACTGTCTATGTAGATTTTGATACTGATTATAACTTTAAAGGGTATGAAGCGCTCCATGGGTATACTTTCTTACATACGTATGATACCATTGTAGATATGCGCTTCATAGTAAACTATACTTTTTAATTTTATTCCATATAAAGATAACGTTTTATTTTTTTTGTTGGAGTTTTTACAAAAGGCTCTATCTGCTCAACAAATTTTACGATTTTTGAAAAAGAGGCAACTTGTCCATTGACATCATTACGCATCTCTTCTAATAGTTTGTCTATTTTCTCTTTTACTTCACTCTCTGGAGTGTTATCCGCTTTAAACATTTTATCGATCAATTCATAGTCTAAATGGACTCTTGCTATAAGTTTTCCATTACTTTCCACAACAAGTGAGTCGAGAACTGTGTTATGTTGATTGATTATTGCTTCTATCTGCTCTGGATAGATATTTTCACCACCTGGTCCTATGATAACATTTTTACTTCGACCACTGATAAAAAGATACCCATCTTGATCAAGATACCCTAAATCTCCTGTTTTAAACCACTCGCCATCCATTACCTCTTTAGTCTGATCCTCATCTTTGTAGTAACCAAGCATAACACTTGGAGATTTTACATAGATTTCTCCTTCACCATTATTTGGATTTGGTTCATGGATCTTAACATCAACACCAACCATAGGAAGACCAGTTGAACCAATTTTTACAGGGTGCCCAAGTCGTGTTCCTGCGATAAGTGGAGATGTCTCTGTAAGCCCGTAACCTATGATATAGGGAAACTCCGCTTCAGCAAGAAATTTTTCAACAAAAGGGGAGAGTGCTGCTCCACCGATTCCAAAAAATCGTAGTTTACCACCAAAGGTCTCTATCAGTTTTTTGCCTGCAATTTTGTTAAGTTTTTTTCGTACAAAGGGAATATTGTATAAAAATCGCATAAGTGCAGAACCAGTAAATTTTGGAAGGACTTTATTTTTATAAATCTTTTCGATGATTAGTGGAACAGAGAGCATCATTGTAGGCTGTACAACGCTAAAAGCTTTTATAAGTACATTCGGTGTTGGTGTTTTATCTATATAAACAACATCAGAACCATGAAGTATAGGTACTATCATTCCTACTGTACACTCTAAAGTATGAGCTAAAGGTAGGATAGATAAAAAAGTATCTTCAGGTGTAATAGTTACATTCTTGTATGCACTCATAGCATTTGTTACAAGGTTTTTATGTGAGAGCATAACACCTTTTGAATGTCCTGTTGTTCCCGAAGTATATAACAGTGCAGCCATATCATCTTCTTGAGGTCGAGGAAGTTCTTTTGATGCTATGCGTTGTGTAAGTTTGGACATATAACTGTGGTTAGTAAGTTCATCTATCATCTCTAAGGTGTCTAAACGAATAACAAACTTCATATTTGAGTCCTCTAGTTCTTCAATAGTCTGAAGATGTTTATTGGAGACGAAAACGGCTTTTGCTTCAGAGTGTCGAATGATATGTTGAACATCAGAAGGGTGAAAATCAGGTAAAATAGGGACAATTACCCCACCAAAGTAAGTAACACTAAAATAGGCTACAGCCCAGTTTGGCATATTTTCACTAAGAAGTGCTACTTTATCACCTTTTCTTATACCATTGTCTTTTAAAAGTTGTATTATTGAAAAGACTTTCTCATTAAGTTCATTATATGTCATTGGTGTTTGTGAAACTTTTGAAAGTACTTTATTTTCGCCATATAGCTTAACAGAACGATCAAGTAGTGCAGGCAGTGTAAAGTTTTCTAAGTTTTCATAAGGATAATGCATAGTTTTTCTTTCCTCTTTAATTTGAGATATATTTTAGTGTGTCATACCTAAATAGTTTATTATGTAGAGTAGATAATTTGTGTACAGAAAATACACATAGTAAAAAATAATATTAAATATTGTCAAAATATATACTTTATAATCTAAATAGCGTTACAATGCAGGAGATTTATATTTTGGAGTTTTTTATATGAATATGCATAAGATTATTTCAGGTTTGTTTTTTACTCTGGCAATGACACTCAACTTTGGATTTTTTTATGGGGATCCTACACAGTTGATAGAGCACAGTGCTTATGAGCTTTTTGCTGCTATTGTTGTGAACTTGATAGCGACAGTGTTAAAACTTGGTGACAGAACACAACTTGGAGCAGTACTTCTTGCAACAAGTATCGTCGCGGATATTCAGCTTATTGCTTCTGCTACGGTCTGGGCTTTTGCAGAGTATGTGGTTGAAGGTCCTATTGGTATTGAAGCAGCAACTGCCATTGTTTCACTCTCTGGTGGTGCACTCTTGGCAAATGCAGTCTCTGTAATTTTATTTGTTGGTGATACGATCAAATCAAAAAGATAGATTAACAGTATGAATGAACAGATAGTCTGGATAGTTCTAAAACGACTTAGAACACCATTTTTAGTTATTATTGTTACCTTTGCTATCTCCATCCTTGGATTAGTGCTTATCCCTGGTATGGACGATCAGGGACATCCCTATCAGATGACATTCTTTGATGCTTTTTATTTTGTGACCTATATGGCAAGTACCATTGGTTTTGGAGAAGCACCTTATACTTTTAACTATGAACAGCGAATGTGGGTAAGTTTTGCCATATATTTTACTGTTATAGGTTGGTTCTATGGAATAGGTGCTATTGTCGCACTTATTCAAGATGAAGGGCTGAGACGTGCTCTTAATCTTAATATCTTTCGTAAACAGGTAGAGAATCTGCATGATCCTTTTTATATCATACTTGGGTACAATGCCGTAACAAAGACCATTATAAACAAGATAAATGGAGTTGATTATAGGGTGGTTGTTCTTGACAAGAGTCCACAGAAGATAGAAGAGCTTATACTTGAAAATTTCTATCCTCATGTTCCATCATCTGTTGGTGATGCGACAAATCAACAGGTACTTAAGATGGCTGGTATTCATCAAAAGAACTGTAAAGGGGTGATATCACTTTTTGAGAATGATATGGTCAATGCAAACATTGCAACACTATGTATGTTACTCAATAAAAAGATTGATATTATCATCAAAGCGACATCTCCAGCACAGGTGGCTCACTTTAAAAACATGGGGCTTGAACATGTGCAAAATCCTTTCGATATTATCTCCAAACGTATCTATTTTGGTCTGACATCACCACATATCTGGCTTTTGGAGATGTGGATGTATGGACATATCTTAAAGCTAAAAGAGCGTGATAAGTTTCCAAAAGGGCGCTATATCATCTATGGTAGTGGTCGTATGGGAAAAGCGATTGCCGAGGGGCTTAAAAAAGCAAATGTAGAGTATGAACTCAAAAGTTTTGACTCAAAAAAGTATATCAAAGAGAAAGATACGGCCATCTTTGGTGATGAAGAGGATATGCAAAGTCTTATAGAATCTGGTATTAAAGAGAGTGTCTGTATTATTGCTGCAACAAAAAATGATATTTTAAACCTTACAATTCTCAATAGTGCAAAGCAACTTAATCCAGATATTTTTACAATGGCACGTGAGAACTCTCTTGATGATCTTAATATCTTTCAAGCTGCAAAGATCAATAAAATTTATGTTGTAGAGAAGATTTTAGCTGATGCTACATACAACTTTATCTCGCGACCTTTAGTAGATCTTTTTATACGTGAGGCTAGAAAGCAGACCGAGGAGTGGGCAGAGATTATTGTTAATGTTTTAAATAACATTACAGGAATGAATCCAAAATACTTTGAGACACAGTTTACTGATGAAAATGCCTATGCTCTTTGTTTAGAGTTAGAAAAAGGTGAGAAGGTAACACTGGCAAACTTAAGACGCTCACGTGAAAATAAAGAGGAGATGTTACAAATCGTATTTTTACTTTTAAAGCGTGGAGATGAAGTCTATCTGATGCCTGATTCTCAGATGAATTTAGAGATTGGTGATGAACTTTTAAGTGTTGCTGATGAAGATGTTTATGAAGATTTTGAGTATATTATTAATAATATTTATGAATTAAACTATGTACTTGATAGAGATGAAACAAACAATTTAACGTATTTTAAGAAATGGGAAAAAGATGGAAAACACGACGACGCATAAAATACTCTCTTTTGCCTACTTTTTAGAGAGTTCAAAGCGATATAACAAGATAAAAACATTTTTTTATAACTTGTTAGAAAATGATGACTATCCATATAAAAAATATTTTGATATGTTTATGATATTTGTCATACTCAGTAGTGTAACGCTGCTTGTTATGGATGTAAAACAGCATATTCCTGCTTGGCTTGATGAGTTTGACCTCTATTTTGTAACAACAATTTTTATCTTAGAATATCTTCTAAGAATGTGGGTATTTAGTGATGTTCACAAGATCATTATCGATATCTATGAAGAGAGTGAATATTTTGACAAAGAGGTGAATCTCTGGACTCTTTTAGGCGCTATACTCAAAGACAAATGGCAGTATATCTCCTCTATCTCTGCTATTATTGATATTATTGCTATTCTTCCAAGTTACAGAGGACTCCGTGTACTTCGTGTCTTTGTACTTTTTCGTGCCTTTAAGATGCTTCGCTATACAAAGAGCTTGACAGGTTTTTTATATGTACTGAAAAATAAAAAATTTGAGTTGATGACACTCCTTACACTCTCGACATTTTTCATCTTTATCGCGGGAATTATGCTCTATGTCTTTGAAGGAGATAATGACAATCCAAATATTCACAATCTTTTTGATGCCTTTTACTGGGCACTCATTACCATCTCAACAGTTGGTTATGGAGATATCTCTCCAGTAACTCCTGAAGGCAGGGTTGTTACGATGCTTATTATCATCACTGGTATCGGGTTGATCTCATTTGTTACTTCTATCATCGTTTCATCTTTTAATGAACGTCTTGGAGTGTTGCGTGAGGATAGAGTTATTCAGGCTGTAGGAAAAAAGAAAAGACTTACTGTTGTCTGTGGTTATGGTCTGCTTGGACGCCTTGTTGTTAATGGATTAAAAAAAGAGGGTGTGGATTTTGTTGTCATAGATAAGAGTGAAGAGATGGCAGAGATGGCTTACAATGATGGACACCATGCAATCTGTGCAGATGCTTCTAAAGAAGAGGTCTTTAAAAAGCTTGATCTTGATAAAAGAATTTCACATGTACTCTGTTTAACATCAGATGATATCCAAAATGCCTTTATTGCAGTCAATGTTAAAAGTTTAAATGAGAGTGTTGATGTATCAGCCCGTTGTAGTGATCATGAAATAGCAAAAAAGATGGAGTTTGCTCGAGTGGATCATATTATAATGCCTGAAGAGATAGCAGGAATGATGGGTGCTGTATATGCAGGTGAACCTGTTGCTTTTGAAGTGTTACTCTCTATTATAGAAGAGAAGGAAAAGACACAGATAAATGAGGTGACTATTACAGAAGGAAGCTTTTTAGACAATGTAACTCTTAATGAAGTCAATTTTGAGAAGCTGCGACTTATTTTGCTTGGTGTCTTTAAACAGTGTGAAGGTTCAAAACTGGGTGAATTTATCTTTAATCCTGGAAATGATTTTGTGCTCAATGCAGGAGATAAACTAGTCTGCATTGGTTACTCAACCGCAATAGCAAACCTAAAAAGGAAGATGTAGAAGATGAAGTCATTACAAAATATTGTACTTTTTGGTTATGGAACCTTTGGCAGACAGCTCTATAAAAATCTCTCTGCTGTTGGCTATCAGATACGGGTCATTACCGGCTTGGATGATTATGTGGAAGTAGAGAGTGATAGTGATATAGATATAACACGTATAAATATCAAACGAAATGATGATATCTTCTCTTTAAATATAGACTCATGTGAGACGATTTTTTATTGTGCTATGAATCAAACAGCAACTAATCTTTTCTTAGTTCTTACTCTCAAGTCACTCTATCCTAATTCTGATGTAGTCTCTATTAGTAACTCAAATGAGACAACAAGAAAACTTAAATATGCAGGTGCTTCAAGTGTTATTGATCTTTATGAAGCAACCTCACGCAGAATAGTGAATGTTTTGACAAAGCCTGCGGTCTCTAAAGCACTTGATGAGATAGTTTATAATCAAAATGACCTGCAAATGCTTGAGATAGAGTTACCGAAAAATACATTTTTAGAAGGTAAGTATGTTAACGATGTTGATTTTAGAAAAATGGGGCTTATCCTCATAGCTATTATAGATAAAGAATTGGGCTATGATTTGGTTTTTACAGACCATCGAATTAATCATAAGCTTGATAGTGGTGATGTATTGGTCGTAGTTGCAAGAAAAGATGATATTACACACTTTAAAGAGAAGCTTATCAGCTAAAATGGAGTATAATTACTCTTAATAAATAAGGGTAGAGATATGAGCAGACGACATAAAAGTAAACAAGTAAAACGAAATACTGTAACATTTACAGAAAAAGATTTTTTACCAACTACACGTGCTGAGATGGATGCACGAGGATGGGACTATTGTGACATCATTTTAGTAAGTGGTGATGCCTACATTGATTCACCTTTTATTGGTGTCTCTATGGTTGGTCGAATGCTTGAGCGTATGGGCTATAAAGTTGGAATGATAGGTCAGCCAGATATCGATAAACCTGATGATATTATGCGTCTTGGAGAACCACGTCTTTACTGGGGTGTGAGTGGCGGAAGTGTTGATAGTATGGTGAGTAATTATACTGCTACAAAGAAATTTAGAAACTCTGATGATTACACACCAGGCGGAGTGAATAACAAACGTCCAGACCGAGCAGTACTAGTCTACACTAATCTT
>Ga0256843_1002063_pt1 | contig 15052 bp, 13 predicted proteins | sample AlvinellametaG_FD_191572 | JGI IMG/M metagenome (GOLD analysis project Ga0256843, IMG submission 191572) | Pompeii worm associated microbial communities from hydrothermal vent at the East Pacific Rise, Pacific Ocean - Alvinella | ecosystem: Host-associated > Annelida > Integument > Unclassified ... | reverse complement strand
TGCCGAAAAGACCAAAAAGCTCGAGATCACCGTGCTGACCCCCGAGCAGCGTGAAGAGTGGAAGAAGGTGATGAGCAGTATCTATCCTGAATTCTACGATGAAGGCAAGATCGGCAAAGACCTTATCGAATCGGCCCAGAACGTCAAGTAACCTCCATGGGACGCCTCTTTTCGTGGCTCAGTCGCTTCATCGGCTGGGTTAACCAGACCATCGCGGCGTTTGGGATCGCCGCGGGGGTGGCGCTGGCTTTTGTCAATGTTGTGGCGCGCTATGTGTTCAACAGCTCGCTTACCTGGGCAGCAGAGCTGACCATCTATTTGTTCATCTGGAGCGCCTTTTTCGGGGCGGCCTACTGCTTCAAAAAAGACGCTCACATCTCGGTCGATATCCTGCTTGAGAAGGTACCGCCCCGGGTGGCCAAAGTCTTGATGCTCATCTCGCATACCGTTACGCTGGTGTTTCTGGTCGCGGTGGCCTGGTACGGCTATCAATATCTCCAGTTGGAGATCGAGCTTGACGAGCGCTCGGTCGATCTGGAGATCCCGATGTGGATCCCCTATTCGGTGATCCCCATTGCTTTTGCGTTCGCGGCGTTCCGGGTAGGGGAGAAGATCGTCGAGATCCTCCGCACTCCGGCCGATGAGGTGGTCCGCAAAAGCGAAGCGGAGATGATCCTGGCCGAGATGGAGGTCTCGGCCGCGCATGACGATATCATTAAAGCCGCCGAAAAACGGACAGGAGGGATGCTGTGAGTGTCGCGGTGCTGTTCGGGATGTTTGCGCTGCTGCTGGTTATCGGTGCGCCGATCGCGATCGCACTGGGCGCGTCGACCTTTATCGCGCTGGTGACGTTCACCCCCATCTCTCCCATTGAGATCTCCTCGATGATCTTTGAGAAGATCGACAGCTATTCGCTGATGGCGATCCCGATGTTTATCGTCGCGGGCAATCTCCTCTCCAAAGGCTCCAGTGCGGCACGGATCATTGATTTCGCCAAATCGATCGTGGGGCATCTTCCCGGTGGGCTGCCGATGGCGGCGATCTTTGCGAGTATCATCTTTGCAGCGGTCTCGGGGAGTTCTCCGGCGACCGTGGTGGCGATCGGCTCGATCATGTTCGGCGCGATCGAACAGGCGGGCTACCCCAAGCGCTACGCCATCGGGACGGTGGCCACGGCCGGGAGCCTGGGGATCCTGATCCCCCCCTCGATCGTGATGATCGTCTACGGGGTGACGGCCGAGGAGAGCATCGGCAGGCTTTTTATGGCCGGGGTGATTCCGGGGATCATGATCGGGATCTTTATGATGCTGGTGACGTATGTGGGTGCCCGACGGTTGGGCTTCAAGCGCAGTGAACCTGAGCCCTTCCGGGTGCGCCTGAGCAAGATGAAGGATGCCACCTGGGCGCTGATGACCATCGTGATCGTCATCGGGGGGATCTACGGCGGGATCTTTACGCCGACCGAAGCGGCAGCCATGGCGGCGGTGTGGGCCTTTTTTGTCTCGATGGTGATCTACCGGGATATCGCGTGGCGGGACCTGCCCCGGATCTTCCTCGAAGCGGCCAAGACCTCGGCGATGATCATGTTCATCATCGCCAACGCGATGCTGTTCGCCCACTTCCTGACGCTGGAGAACGTACCGCAGATGATCACGCAGGCGCTGACCGATGCGCATGTGGGGCCGCTGATGTTCCTGTTGCTGGTGAATGTGCTGCTCTTTTTTGCCGGGGATTTCATGGAGCCCAGTGCGATCATCATGATCATGGTGCCGCTGCTGCTGCCGGTGGCACGCTCGCTGGGGATCGATCCGATCCACTTCGGGATCATCATGACGATCAACATGGAGCTGGGGATGATCACCCCGCCGGTGGGGCTCAATCTCTTCGTCACCAGCGGGATCACCGGCGTGAGCCTCAAGGATGTCATCATCTACGCTCTGCCCTGGAGCATGGCGATCCTGGTCGGGCTGTTGCTGGTGACCTACATCCCGCAGATCTCACTGTGGCTGCCCAATCTCATGTACGGCGGGTAGGGAATGATCTCTCTGACCAACCTTTTTCGGTTGAGTCGGCACAAGCGTGTCGATGAGACGGTACTGGAGGAGCTGTTCGCGCTGGAACGCAGTACGTTGATCACAACGATGCTGCTTGAGACGATCCTGCTCTACATCCTTACCCCACTCATCGGCAACATCATGATCGCCTGGTACGGGCTGATCATGACCCTTTCGCTGTGGCGTTTTTACAACGCCTACGACTACCACAAACATCCGGAGCGCAACTCCCCGCTGGTGTGGCATGAGAAATTCGTCGTGCAGGTGTGGCTGACGGCGTTACTCTTTTCGCTGCTGGCACTCTTCGCCGTTCCGCAGCTTGATGCCTACTATCAGCTCTTTACCTTTATCGTCCTGATCGGGATCAGCAGCGGTGCGATCAAAGCCCTCAGCAGCGATCACCGTACCGCCATCGGTTATCTGTTGATCATCCTTCTTCCTCTGATGATCGAGATGTTCCTCCTGATGCGCAAGGAGACCTATATCCTTGGGTTTCTGGTGGCCATCTATCTCTTTGTCCAGATCAGCATCCTGCTGCGCTCGTATGAGCTGAGTCTTGCAGCACGAAAGGCACGCCTGGAGGCGGATCGGGTACGCAGGGTCCTGACAGAAAAGCAGGAGATCATTCATCGTTTCTTTGAGGAGACCGACGAGGCGCTTTTTTTGTATGATCGAAAGTTTCGACTGATCGACTGCAACCAGACTTTCGAGAAGCTTTTCGGTGTGCCGGCAGAAGTGGCACTGCAGCACACGCTGGACGACTTTCCCGATACGCAGTGGGTAGCGATGATCCAGGCATCACTGGCCCGGGGGACCGAAGGGTATCTCACCTCCTACCATACCCGTGACGGCCGGCAGCTCTGGCTGGAAGCCCGATGCCTCGCGATGGCAGATGATGTGGGGATTTCGGTCGGCGGGATCGGGCTGATCAAAGACAAAACGGCCGAACATGCTACCCAGCAGGAGCTGGCACACCTGGCGCGGCACGATCCCATGACCGGACTGGCGAACCGCAGGGGTTTTCAAGAGTATATGAATCGCCTCTTTGGTGATCCGCTGCACACAACACACTATTCGTTGTTCTTCTATATGGATGTCAACAAATTCAAGCAGATCAACGATCAGTATGGGCACGAGGCCGGTGATACGGTGATCATCGAAGTGGCAAGCCGTCTGAAAAAACTGGTACCGGAAGGAGCGAACATCACCCGGCTTGGGGGCGATGAGTTCTGCATGGTGATCCCCCATGCGGGGCGCGATCGGGATGCGCTGCTTCAGGCGGTGCAGACGTGGAGCGAACGGATCCACGACTGCTTTGATGAGCCGCTTCAGATCAACACAAAAACGTTGACCCTGCGTTCCAGTATCGGCGCGGTGTTTGTGGAGCCGGGGGAACGCAACATCGACAAAGTGGTCGCGCAGGCTGATATCGCCATGCTCAAGGCCAAGCGGAACGGTTCGGGCAGCGCGGTCCTCTATACGCCGGAACTGGAAGCGGGGGAGTGTCAGGCCTACGAGGTTCACCACATGCTTGGTGAGGCGATCCGCCAGGAGCAGCTGCAGATCTTCTATCAGCCCATCGCTTGCAGCGGTTCAAAGAAAGTGACCGCTGTCGAGGCACTGGTACGATGGCAACATCCTGAGAAAGGGTTGCTGCCTCCCAGTGAATTTCTCCCGGTGGCGGTTCGTTCCGGCCAGATCACTCAGGTGGACATTTGGATGCTTCGGGGGGTTTTGATGCAGATCGCGCGCTGGAAGGAGCAGGGAGTTTTCGTGCTTGATTATGTCTCGATCAACATCGATGTCCAGTCGCTCATTGCGAAGGATTTTATCAAGGATCTGCTGGGGGAGATGGCCCAACGCGGAGTTGCCGGACATGAGATCCGGCTGGAACTCTCTGAAGCCGCCCTGGCGGAGAATCTCGACCGGGTTCAGGCTGCGATCGAGGCGTTGAGCCGACATGAGGTCGTGTGCATGGTGGATGATTTCGGGACAGGCTGTCTGTCGCTCTTTGAGCTGAGAAATCTGCCGCTGGGCGCGATCAAGGTCGATCGGATCTTCCTTCAGAACAAAACAGGGAAGATGGAGAGCTTCTTTTTGCTCAAAGTGATCATCGAAATGCTTGAGAAGTTCGATCATCCTATTATCGTCAAAGGGATCGAGACCGAAGCCCAGCGCACGATGATCGCCTCACTCGATCCCACGATCCGCTATCAGGGGTCGTTGCTCGCTCAGCCACTTGCCGGAGAGCAGTTCGAAGATCGGTTTCTCAACGTCCTGCCCGAAGCGGAGCGCCTGGAATCGTGAGACGAGAAGCCTGTCCGGTGGCGATCCGGCTTTTTTTTGATGCAGGTCAATCGGCCCACCTGCGCCATAGCCTACAATAGAACATTATGACTTCCTTCAAACGGGTTCTGATCACCGGCAGCAGCAACGGAATGGGGTATGCCACAGCGCGTCACCTGCATGCACAGGGCCATACCGTCTATGCTGCTTCCCGTACTCCTGAGAGACTTCGCGCCGTCGCTTCCGAGGATCTGATTCCGCTCGCCCTTGATGTGACCGATCCGTCAAGTATCCATATCGCCATGGAGACGATCGGCCCGGTCGATGTGCTGGTCAACAACGCGGGCTACGGGCTGGTGAGCACCGTCGAGGAGATGGACGAAGCGCAGATGCGCGCGCAGTTCGAGGTCAATCTCTTCGGGGCGTTGCGGATGGCGCAGGCGGTGATCCCGGGGATGCGGCAGCGTCGCACAGGGGTGATCATTAATATCAGCTCTTTTTTGGGCAAAGTGGGCCTGCCGCTGCTGACACTCTACAATGCCAGCAAATACGCACTGGAGGGGGTGACCGATTCGTTACGGCATGAGCTGCACCCCTTTGGGATCCGGGTCCACTCGGTGATGCCGGGGTTCTTCGATACCGAATTCGCCCGCAGCAATCTGGTCACCAACCCCGCCACTTTCTCGGCCGATTCCCCCTATGCCGCAATGGTCGATACCCTGGCACCGCAGATTGTCGATCAGATCAATCACGGCAACGATCCCGAGGAGGTTGCCCGTCTGATCGAACGGATCATTAGAGATGAGCGGTTCCCAGCACGGGTGACCACCGGGGACAAGGCCTCCCGCTACATCCCGATGCGCCGGATCCTCAGCGATGAGGATTTTGAACGGCGGGTGCGTGAGTACTACGGGCTGGAGGAGGGGTAGTGGAGAGCTTTTTCTTCGGGGTGGACCTTCAGCGCTATCGACGGTCGCTCACCGAATCGGGGCTGCAGCGGGTCGATGTCTCGGGAGGATTGGTCTATCTGCATGCCCCGGAAGGGAGTGAGGGGACCGTCCCGCTGCACGATCGGGACCGGATGGTGATGATGGTATTCGTCCGTGATGGGAGGATCCTCATCGAAGGGGAGGGGATCGCGGAGCCGGTCCCCGCCGGGCAGATCGGGCTGTATGCTTCCCGGCATCAGGCGTGGTCACTGTGCTTTGAGCGCGCGGAGGGGTTTGTGCTGTTTGTGGCCGATTTTTTTCTCAAACGCTATCTGGGATCGCAAGCGGGTGTGCTGCAGCGGTTTTACGATGAGATGGAGGCGGGAGGGATGCTCACCCGCATCGCCCTTGCGCCGCTCGATGCGCTCAGCCTCTATCTGATCGATCGGATCACGCAGGCGCCACCCGATGAGCCGATGCGATCGCTGCGGGGGGAGCATCGGGTGGTGGAGCTGCTGCTGCATCGGTTCGGGATGCACGATTTTCCACCCGAGGATCTCGATCCCGATACGCTGGCGATCGTCGCCCGGGCCAAAGCGATCCTGGAACGTGAGTTCGCCGATCCGCCCACCATCGCACAGCTGGCCCATCGTTGTGCCACCAATCCGGCCAAACTCAAACGGTGCTTCAAACAGGTTTACCACACCACGCTCTATGGCTATGTGCGTCGTCTGCGGATGGAAGAAGCGAGCCTGTTGCTGCGCCAGGAACGCCTCAGCATTGGCGAAGTGGCTCGCCGGGTGGGCTACCACCATCAGGGGCACTTCAGCCGACTCTTCTACGCAACCTACGGTATCTACCCCAAAACACTCAAATAATCCCTCTCCCGCCCAAAGAAAGATCCTTTTGTGATAAAAATCCCTTGCAGTTCATTGCGATTTGGTTTAGAATTTGTTAATACGATGTCGCACAGGAGATGCATCATGAAAAAGTTTCTGAACCATCCGTGGATGTGGCTGGTCTATGTGGTGGCTTCACTGGTAGCCCTGCCCTGGATCGTGCCTGCTCGTCCCGTCAAACACTACGACGATCAGCAGCTGCGTCAGCTGGCACTCTCCAGCGGCCTGTCCCCGGTACCCACCGACTGGGAGGGGTTGCTCAAAGCGGTGGACAACCCGGACAATCCTCTTACCCGCAGGAAAGTCGCCCTGGGAAAGCGGCTTTTTTTTGATACCCGCCTCTCACGCGACGGGACCCTCAACTGTGCTTCGTGTCATATCCTCGAAGAAGGGGGTGATGACAACCGTCCGGTCGCCATCGGCTATCACGGCCGGGCCAATCCGTTCCATCTCAACTCCCCCACCGTCCTCAACGCGGCGCTGGCCCAGTCGCAGTTTTGGGATGGGCGGGCCAAAGATGTCGAGGAGCAGGCGGGTGGGCCGGTGCAGGCGCCTTTTGAGATGAACATGACCCCGGCCGAGGTGGAACAGCGGCTCAATGCCGATGCGGCGATGCGCAAAGCGTTCGGGGAAGTTTTTGGCGATGAGCATATCACGTTTGCCAATGTTCGCAACGCCATCGGGGCGTATGAGCGTACCCTGCTGACCCGCGGCGCGTTCGATGCGTTCCTGGAGGGCAACGACACCGCCATCAGTGCGCAGGCCAAGCGGGGGTTGACCCTCTTTATCGACAAAGGGTGCAAAGGGTGTCATGTCGGGATGAGCGTTGGCGGGCAGAGTATCCAGCGTTTTCCGCTTCGGTTGTATCTGATGGACTATCTGGGACTGAGTTATGAGGAGGGGCTTCGGATCAAGACCAGTCCCTACCCGATTCCCGATCTGGGGCATTTTCGCGGGCGGGACGGACGGCAGGAGTTTCGTGTGCCGATCCTGCGCAACATCACCCGCACCGCTCCGTATTTTCACAACGGCAGCGAAAAAAAGATCGAAGAGGCGGTACGGATCATGAGCAAGTACCAGATCGGCGAGGAGTTCACCCCGGAACAGATCAAGGAGGTGGTGGCCTTCCTCAAGACCCTGGAGGGGGAGATTGTTTCCTATTGATTTAGAATGTGGTATGATGTGCCCAAAAAAAGTTTGAGGGGTGGATCATGACCATTGTGTTTGACAACCACACGCCGGGGGATAATTGCGGATCGCTGTGGGGATTTTCGGCGGCGTTGCCGGAGTACGGGATGCTGTTTGATACCGGGAGCAACGGACGGATGCTGCTGAAAAATCTGCAACAGGAGGGGATCGATCCGCGTACACTGGATCATCTGTTCATCACCCATGATCACTGGGACCACATCGGCGGGATTGACTCGTTTCTGGAGATCAACCCCGACGTGACGGTCTACGCCCCTTTCACCCTCTCACGCAACCACCTCCGGGATCTGCGCACGCTGGCCCGTGAGGTGATCGTCATCAACCGCAACGAACCCCGCCACCTCTACGGCGATCTCTACACCACCGGGATGCTGGGCGGCAGTGTGCCGGAGCACTCCCTCATCGTTGGCGGCCAGACCCCGACGGTGCTCACCGGATGCGGACACTACGGCATAGCAAAGATCGTCGAGAAAGCCGCCGGCGTGATCGGCCGTCCGATCGTACGCGCGGCAGGGGGATTCCATCTGCTCGATGAGGAGGAAGCGGCTATCCGTCGGGAGATCGAAGCGCTGCAACGGCTGGGTGTCGAGGAGGTGATCCCCACCCACTGCACCGGCGATCGGGCCACCCGGCTCTTTGCCGAAGCGTTCGGAGCAGGGTTCCGCGAGGGGGGGATCGGGGTAAAGATCCTCTGACCGTGATTAGGACCTGTGATCCATACTTGCGCTATAATGACACAAACGAAACGGAGCGAATTGTGGAGAGCAAATACCATGCGATTGCGGCAGGATGAAGTCACCATTATCCTACGTGAGGTCGAAAAGATCTTTGACGATGCAACGGTCTATCTGTTTGGCAGCCGTCTGGATGAGAACAGACGGGGAGGCGATATTGATCTGTTCATTGTCCCCGTAACGTCGACGAAAAACATCGAAAGAAAGGTCCGTCTCGCTGCCCGCCTCGAACGATTACTTTACAAGCCCGTCGACGTGGTTCTTCATCGGGATTTCAACCGGGAGATCGAGCAGGCGGCACTGCGGGGTATCGAGTTGACCGCATGAGATTTGTTTTGTAGATGTTCTTGCTCAAAAAAATGGATGACAAGTCGCTCGGTAGGATTTGATCAAACTTCGTCGATTCCCAAAGAGAGAAGATATTGGTACGTTTCATCAAAATATTCTGGTAAACGGGTATGATCTTTGGTGGAGCCTTCGGGGATAAACAATATGATGCCTTGTCGTGCACGTGTCAATAAAACTCGATAGGCGTTAAGCAAAAAAGTTTTCGCACTATCTTGACGGATCATTTGCCATTTTGTTCCTTTAAACTTACGGTAAACCCATTGGTCATTTTCGAGATACATATCCCCGTCCCAAGCAACACATACCCAATCCAATTCTAATCCTTGAATATCAAACTCGGTTGCGATTTCTTCGTGAAAAAATGAGGAACGGACATCATCTTTACCATTTAAAAACCAGATAGGTGCATTGATCTGATTACGCACATCGATACCAAAAGGCCGTAGCCGATATCCTCCCGATGATGCGACAATACCACTACGTTCGCTACCGATACGTTGTTGCGTCAACCAACGTTTTGCTGTATGAATATTGCGTGTGAGGCAAATAGGATACGTTATTTTGAGATCCTGGTATATCGCTTTTGCCTTGTTCTTCTCAAGACTCAATAAAGCATGGATAAACTCGGATAATTTTTCCGAACGAAAGGATCGCAATGATACCGATAAGTGTAAATTTTTTTCAGCAAAAGCATTTGCTCTCAGCCATTGCTTCGAGTCGCTGTTTGTGAGATAATGATCGTCATGGACGATGTGAGGAGAATAGTGCACAACCCAATCAGGAAAATGTTCCCTGATAATAGAGACCCACTCTTCCATACCAGCTTCTCCGGTATTGATCTCTTGTCCACCCCCTATAAGGCAGATAATTGTGCACCAATCTGTATGTCGATCCATAACGTTCATCAAAAAATTAGGCTCCGACTGATCAAAAGAAGCTTGGCCACGCTTGGTTCTCATAAAGGCACTTGTTTGCTTTTTGTCCCATGCTCTTTGGGCTTCGTCAAAGACGACAACTTTTTCGATCGGTGGCTCTTGGGTGATCAGCGCATCATCTCGAAAATGGTGAATGTTTTGGATAAAGGCATGTGTCTTGATTTGTGCTTCTTTCTTGGTTAGATGTTGATTGGCTGCTTTGGCTCTTGCAACATCGTCGCGGGTAAGTGCTTCTCTTAAAACATCCACTAAAGGTCCATTACCCGAGAGAAAAACAGCATGTTCATTCTTGTCAATATGCATTCTCTGAGTGGCAATATTTAGTCCAGCAAGTGTTTTCCCCGCCCCTGGAACCCCGGTAACAAAACAGATGGCTTTTTTTCTTCCCCTTTTTGCTTTTTCGATGATGTGATTGATTGTCTCTGTTGTTTTAGATAGATTAATGGCTTTTGCATCGGATCGAGATATCTCTTCAACATTATGCCCGTGATATAATGCTTGTGCTGCTTGAACGATTGTAGGGGTTGGTTTGTACGTTGATTGTGCCCACGACTTTGGGTCAATGGCTTTATCCGGTTTTGTTTGCAAAGCATTCAACAATATATGTGATAAGTTTTGGGCGTTGGCAAACAATGGAGAGTAGACTTTGTCTTGGAGAATGTTATGCGTGTTATTGATTTCTGGCCCATTGGTAGCAACAAGTATCGGAAAGATTTTTGCATCATGGCTGGCTTCATGAAAATTTTTGAGGTCCATTGCATAATCAATAACTTGTTCCAGAGCATAGGTATCGTACGTCGTAGCGTGGACTTTAAACTCCAGAACAAATATCATGTCATTGATGATCAGAATATTGTCAACACGTTTGCCCATCCGCGGAATAGCAAACTCAAAAAAAAGATACCCGTCAGAAAAAGAGGACAAGGCATTCTTTAAAATGTCAATTTGATTGAGCCACGCATCTTTTTGTTTGTCTTCTAAGGCAAATGTATGGTTCCGGGCGAGATGCCCTAAGATTTCGTAATTGTCTGTCGAGAGAAAAGTGGGGACAGAACTTGAGAAATAAGCGCGTAACATTTTAGACTTCTGATAGAAGGTCATGCAATGAGATTTCCAATCCATTGCATAGTTTTTTGAGATTGAGATAAGATGGATTCCGTTTGGCACGTTCAAGCATACTGATGTATGTTCGATCAAAACCACATTTTTCTGCCAATTTTTCTTGAGAAATATTCAAAGCTTTTCGGTAGTACTTGATTTGACTGGCAAGATATTCCAAGTCGTGTTGTTCTTCTGATGTCATGTACGGATTGTACTTGAAATGATGACAATAATACAACGGACAATATGTCACATTTGTGGAAAAGCCATCTTGTGATCTTCACCCCTTCGGCAGATGCCAGTTCTGTCGCCAGGCGAACATGCGCAGGGTGATGCCGCTGCCGAAGAGGATCAGGAGGGTGAGGGTGTTGATGAGGTGGAGCGCGTCGAGGATCCAGACGGCCAGGCCGATGAGCAGGGCGATGATGCCGTAGAAGCCGCCGTGGAGGACGTAGGGGATCTTGTTGATCAGGATGTCGCGGAAGATCCCGCCGCCCACGGCGGTGGTGAAGGCGAGGATGGCTACGCCGGCGGGATTGAATCCCGCTTTGAGCCCAAAGAGCGCTCCCGAGATCGCAAACGCCACCATCCCCACTGCGTCGATGAGGACAAAGAGCGGTTTGGAGTCGATATCGTGGTGGGCGAAGCGTCGCGAGAGGAGCAGGGCGGTGGTCACCAGCAGGACGATGAGGATCGGCGCGGACTGGGAGAAGGCCAGGGGTGGGGTGCCGCGGATCACGTCCCGTACCACCCCGCCTCCCAGCGCGGTGAGGAAGGCCACGATGTAGATCCCCAGCCAGTCCAGACCGCTCCGTTTGCCGACATAGAAACCGCTGGCGGCGAACGCGGCGATCCCCAGATAGTCGGCGGCTTCGAGGATCATGGATGAGGCGATCAATGGCGTAGGATCAGTGGTCGAGGATCTGCTCAAGGAAGAGCTTGAGCCGGTCACTTTCGGGATGGTGGAAGAAGGTCTCCGGATCGTTCTCTTCGACGATCTGTCCGGCGTCCATGAAGATCACCCGGTCGGCGACTTTGCGGGCAAATCCCATCTCGTGGGTCACGGTGACCATGGTCTTGCCCTCTTCGGCCAGGGAGATCATGACGTCGAGCACCTCCCCGATCATTTCCGGGTCGAGCGCGGAGGTGGGTTCGTCGAAGAGCATGATGTCGGGGCTTTTGCACAGTGCACGGGCGATGGCGACGCGTTGCTGCTGTCCGCCGGAGAGCTGGTTGGGGTATTTGTTGGCCTGATCGGCGATGTTGACCCGCTCAAGGTAGTGCATGGCGGTCTCGACGGCCTCTTTTTTGGGTTTGTGGTAGACCCATTCGGGGGCCAGCGTGAGGTTGTCGAGGATGCTCAGATGGGGGAAGAGGTTGAAGTGCTGGAAGACCATGGCGACATTGGCGCGGACCTGCCGCAGGTTCTTCACGTCAGCATTGACCTCGATCCCTTTGACCTTGATGGAGCCTTCCTGATACTCCTCGAGGCGGTTGATGCAGCGGATGAGGGTCGATTTGCCTGAGCCGGACGGCCCGGCGATGACGACGATCTCACCCCGGCCGACGTTGAGGTTGATGTCTTTGAGGACGTGGAAGTCTCCGTACCATTTGTTGACATTCTCGATCTCGATCATGTGCTCGGAAAAGTCTTTTTTGGTTGTGGCGTTAGTGGTTTCTTGTTGCATTATCAATCCCTGTTGTTGGTATCAAGTTTTTTCTCAAGCCGTTTCGAGAAGAACGACATGCTGAAGGTAAAGATCCAGAAGACAAAGGCGACGAACACATACCCTTCGGTCTCCATGCCGAGCCAGTCGCGGTCGTTGGCCGTCAGCTGGACCATTGCCAGCAGGTCGAACAGGCCGATGATCATCACCAGCGAGGTGTCCTTGAAGAGCGAAATGAACGAGCCGACAAGGTTGGGAATGGCGACTTTGATCGCCTGGGGGAGGATCACCAGCCGCATCTTCTGCCAGTAGCCCAGCCCCAGCGCATCGGCCGCTTCATACTGCCCTTTGGGGATCGCCTGGAGCCCGCCCCGAATGTTCTCGGCGATGTAGGCCGCTTCAAACAGCGTGATCCCGATCAGCGCGCGGACCAGTTTGTCAAAGTTGATCCCTTCCGGGAAAAAGAGGGGCAGAATGACCGAAGCCATGAAGAGCACGGTAATGAGCGGTACGCCCCGGATCAGCTCGATGTAGAAGACACTGAGTGTCTTGATGATCGGCAGACGCGACTGGCGCCCCAGTGCCAGGAGCACTCCGATGGGGAAGGAGAGGACGATCCCCACCGTAGAGATCACCAGTGTCAGCAGCAGGCCGCCCCATTTGCTCGTCTCCACCACCGGCAGACCGAATACGCCTCCGTGCAGCAGAATGGTCGCCGCTACCGGCAGCAGAACGATCAGTGCGATCTTGATCCATTTGAGACGGGTGAATTTAAGGATCAGCAGGGTGAGTACGGCCAGCCCCAGCGTCAGCTTGGCGCGCCAGAGTTCCGTCTCCGGATAAAAGCCGTAGATGAACATTTTGAGTTTCTCGCGGATAAAGACCCAGCAGGCACCATCCCCGGTGCAGTCGGCTTTGGTATGGCCGACGAAGTTGGCGTCGGTGATCGCCCATTTGATGAAAGGAGGGATCACCATGGCCAGTACGGCAATGCCCATGAGCGTAAAAAAGGCATTGTAGGGGCTGGAGAAGAGGTTGTGACGCACCCAGGCAATGGCGCCCCGTTCTCCCAGCGGCGGCTCTTTGGCCGGTTTGATCGGATAGACAGCCATCTTAGCGCTCCTTGATTTTCATTTTGGCATTGAACCAGTTGAGGACCAGTGAGACCACCAGGCTGATGATCAGGTAGGTCAGCATCGTGATCCCGATGATCTCCAGCGCCTGGCCGGTCTGGTTGAGGCTCGTTCCGGCGAAGATCGTCACCAGCTCCGGATAGCCGATCGCTGCGGCGAGTGAGGAGTTTTTGGTGAGGTTGAGGTACTGGTTGATGATCGACGGGATCGCGATCCGGATCGCCTGGGGCAGGATCACGAACCGCAGAGACTGCATGGGGGTCAGCCCCAGCGAAGTGGCGGCTTCTTTCTGCCCTTTGGGGACCGCTTCGATCCCGCTGCGCACCGCTTCGGCGATGAACGTGGCGGTGTAGATCGAGAGCGCGAACAGCAGGGCGAGAAACTCGGGGGTGTAGACCTTGCCGCCGTTGAAGTTGAAGCCTTTGAGGACTGGATACTCGAACGTCACCGGTTTCCCGGCCAGGAAATAGGCCAGCGTGGGCAGCACAATGAGCAATCCCAGCGAAGCCCAGAAAGCCGGAAAGATCTTGCCGGTCTCCTCGTGGAGTTTTCGCGCCCAGCGGTGGATCCACCAGCCTCCAAGCAGCGCGAGGAGCACGGCCGCACCGATCATCCAGGCGCCGTCACCGAAGATCGGTCTGGGGAGGAAGACTCCGCGATTGTTGATGAAGATGCTGTCAAAGAGATTGATACTGTTACGCGCAGCCGGGAGGGTGGCCAGCACCACGTTGTACCAGAACAGGATCTGCAGCAATACCGGAATGTTCCGGAAGGTCTCGATGTAACCGGCCGCCAGTCGGTTGATCAGCCAGTTGGGGGAGAGGCGGGCCACCCCGATGATGAGCCCCAGAATACTGGAGAGGATGATCCCGGCGAACGAAACAATGAGGGTATTGAGCAGACCGACTTTGAACACGTCCCAGTGCGTGCTCTGGGGCGTAAACGGGATGGGCGATTCGGTGATATCGAACCCGGCAGTCGAATGGAGAAAATCAAACCCGGTCCGGATGCCGCGTATCTGAATGTTGTGGGCTGTGTTTTTGGCGATGAACCAGGCGAGCAGACCAAAACCGAAGACGACAAGGACCTGATAGAGGATCCCCCGTACTTTCTCGTTGCGTAGCAGGGCCAGCATGCGTATCCTTTTGTATGAGGAGTTAGAAATGGGGAATTACAGGTAGCAGAGTAACTTCCAATTTCTAACTGCTGATGTGCAATGGTTCCCGAAGCCGAAGCTTCGAGAATACCTCTTAGCGGAACGGAGGAGAGTACTGCATACCGCCTTTGTTCCACAGGGCGTTGAGGCCACGGGAAATTTTAAGCGGCGTGTTGGCACCGACGTTACGCTCGAAGATCTCACCGTAGTTGCCCACCTGTTTGATGGCACGGTAGAAGGCATCGGCATCGAGATGGACGTTTTTGCCCATGGTTCCTTCGACACCGAGCAGACGCTTGGTCTCAGGATCGGTGCTGCTTTTCTTCATCTCATCGACGTTGGCACTGCTGATCCCTTTCTCTTCAGCCGTCAGCAGGGCATTGCGGGTCCACTTGGCGATGTTGAACCACTCATCGTCTCCCTGGCGTACCGCCGGAGCGAGGGGTTCTTTGGAGATGATCTCAGGCAGGATCACGTATTTTTCGGGATTTTTGAACTTGGTGCGTGCCGCGTAGAGGCCCGACTGGTCGGTGGTGAGAATGTCACAGCGGCCGGCGAGGAACGCTTTGTCGACCTGATCGTTGGTATCGAAGGTGATTGC
>Ga0256843_1002062_pt1 | contig 15052 bp, 14 predicted proteins | sample AlvinellametaG_FD_191572 | JGI IMG/M metagenome (GOLD analysis project Ga0256843, IMG submission 191572) | Pompeii worm associated microbial communities from hydrothermal vent at the East Pacific Rise, Pacific Ocean - Alvinella | ecosystem: Host-associated > Annelida > Integument > Unclassified ... | reverse complement strand
GATGTGGTAATTTTACCGGATGGAAAGTTATTATATCAGCAGGAAACTCCCGTTTCTTTGACTATTGTTCATGTGTATGATTATATATTGACCAAAGATGTTTGTAAATACTATATTTGGTCTTACAGTTCTTTAAAACTTATTATGAATGAAAAATTAGATCAATTTACAGTGGGCAATATTAAAGTAGACCTTAGCTTTCTTTATGAAAAAAAACCTTATATAGATCAAAATATTTATCAAGACTATTTACTTGATGTTGTTATTGATGAAGTAAATGATTTGATATGGGAAAATGGTTTTTCTGTATTGAACGGGAGTTATACCCTAGAGGACGCCAAAGCGTATTGCAGACAAAAGGTGCCTCATAATAGTTGGCGGGTTCCAACGGTAGATGATATAAATAAGTTGATAATCTATCAAGAACGAATTTTACCATATTTGGATTTTTACAATGGCGATGATACGACATCAAGAGCATATTGGCTTGATGATGCAAATGAAAACATAGATACTGCCTATCGAATATCTATGCCAAATTTTAGTTCAAACAAAAAATCGATTGATATTATATTGAGTACAAAAAGGGCATCTATGCTTTCTCAAAATCTCCATATACGCTGTGTGATGGATTTGAATGAAAGATATTAAGAATGAATCAATGAAACAACTTCTCTTTGTAGTATTAATCCTATCAAGTTTTTTGGGTTGTGGTGGACAAGATGTAAACTTTGATCCTCGTCAAAAAATAAATCTTGATACAAATATAACAGCATCCGTTAACTATTTGAAGCGTGAGTATGCTGATTTATATATTACTACATATGTTGCAGATAATGAGCAGGATTTTTTTGTTTACGCTAAAGAAAAAAATCAATATGGTGCATATTCTCCTTCGCTCTATCATTATAGAGCAATAACTTCCTGGAAGCCAAAATTTATAAATACAGTTGTTGAACTGAGTTCTTTAGACGTTAAGGGGTTTCATTTTTTACCTGAGAACAAGATTATTTATGTGCGTGCAAGTGCTTTGAGACCTGATGTGTTAGTTTGTATCTATGATTACAAACAGGTAAAAGAAATTAGAAGATATGAAAATCTTTTAAGAGGTAGTTTTAATCTGGATATAGAGCTTAGTCAAGACGGATGCTCTTTTTTCGCTTATAATGACAATGAAAGTGTACAAGTAGATATTCAAGATATTTATAAAGAATATCGTTGTAATGGTAATGTTTTGGAGAGAGATTGATGAAGTATATTTGGATCTTTATACTTTTTGTTTTTTTGGGGTGTGGTGGTGGAACTAGTAGTAATGTAAAATTCGATACGACGGTCAAACTTTCGGAAGAAGATGAAACAATCGATATCGAAAAAGCAAAAAAGAGTATCCTCAGTCAGTTGCAAGAAGGGGAAAATGTCGAACTTTTTGTCTTACCTGATCAAAAAGATATCTTTGCTTTGGTTAACCATCGTTTTCAAACAACGCTTTATGATTATGATACGACAATTTATCCTCCGGTTAAGAGAGGTATTATAGCAGAATATCCCGATAATAAAATTATTGATGTCATACCACTTAAAAATGGTAAAATTATATATCAACAAGAAGTCCCTGCATATGTAACATATATACATATTTATGATTATATTTTAAAAAAAAGTATTGCTAGATATGCGATTCATTATGATTTTCGTACAGGAGAGGAAGAGCAAAGAAAACGTAAAATTCATATGAGTACTACTTTAGATAGGTTTACAGTTGCAGATATAACGATAGATATAAACGATCTTTACAATGAAACACCATATCAAGATCGTAAAATCTATAGAAGTGATGTACAGAGTATCGTTATTGATGAAATAAACAATTTGATGTGGCAAGATGATGAATCTGTAATGAATAGAGATTTTTCATTGCAGGAAGCAATTAGATATTGTGCACGAAAGGAGCCGCAGAATAGTTGGCATATACCAACAACAAAAGATATACATAAGTTAATGACACAGGAAGAAAAGCTTTTTTCATTATTTCATTTTCAGAGTGATAATGATGATTATACTTCTTTTTGGATAGTAAATAATCCGAAAAGAGATGAATATGGTTCATATGCAATTTCTTCAGTCAATTTTATTACAAGTGATAAATATATTGATATCTCACTTGGTGAAGAGTTTTCTGTTCTTTCAAGTCAGAAAGCACATGTTCGTTGTGTTGCCGATATAGATAAAAAAAGTATATCTGAAAATCAGATTACTTCGGAAACTCAACAAGCGGTAAAGGATATACAGACACAATTGGGAAGCTGTTATAAAGATATTTATGTTACAAAAGATCCCAAAGTAATATTTGGAATATGTTCTGAGAATTATCCACAGAAGAAAGAGACTCTTTTTTACTATGGAATAAATGCAGATAATAGTGCTACCGTTTATGATGAAATAGCGATAAAAAATGATGAGTCATTAGTCTCTTTGTATCCATTATCTAACCATAAAGTACTTTATCAAACAATTGAAAAAGAGCAAAAACATACACATATTTATATGTATGATTATCAAAAAAAGGAAGAGTTGACACGTTATTCTTTTGTATATGAAGATGATTTTACAATGATACTTGCAAAAGATGAAAGTAGTTTTTTTCTGGAAAATACAAAAGTAGATATCTTGTCATTAGTTAAAAGTTCACGGGACACGAATATGCTGGAGTATATTTGGCAAGAAGACGTTGTATATGATTACGGTTTTGATATAACCTGGCAGGATGATTCTTCTGTTACGACACAAACATTTACTTACGCAGAGGCAGAAGAAGTATGTAAAAATAAAGGTATGGGGTGGCATATACCTTCGATAGACGATATTAATAAATTGATTTCAAACCTTCCTAATCCTTTTGTAGCTTTTTTTAATAATGTTGCTATGGGAACATATTGGTTAGATAATAGTCAAATTATATCACAGGAGAATATGTATTATTACTTTGTCAATAAATATGCACATTATGAAATGTTTATGTTTCGAAAAAAGGACTTGAATAAAAAAATGTATGTACGTTGTATGCGTGATTTTTAAAGGGTAAGAGATGAAATATTTTATTGTAATAATTTTAGCTTTGTGGTCTGCAGGATGTGGTCCGGAGAATAATAGTTACAATCCCAATCCTGAAATCAATGTTGAGCATAACTTGACAAAGTCAATCAACTATTTAAAACGAGAATTTGCCGAAGCATATATAACAACATATGTGGCGGAAAACAAAAAAGATCTTTTCGTGTATGCAAAAAGTAAAGAAGCAAATTATTATGATACGGATTATTCTTTATATCATTACACTAGAGCATATTCCGTTAAACCGAAACTTGTTAATACAATTGTAGATCAAAACAGCGTAGAGATTAAAGGTATTGACTTTTTACCTGAAAATAAAATCATGTATGTTAGAACCAACTATAAAGGAAATGAAGCCTTTGTTTGTGTCTATGATTATCAACAACAAAGAGAGATAAAACGCTCCGAAGGCTATTGGCTATATATTTTCAAGGTAGAACTAAGTAAAGACAAATGTTTTGTAACTTTGTATGATGATCGAGAAAGTGTGAGGATAGATATCGGAGATATTTATAAAAACTATGATTGTAATACTTTTTAAAGGATTACCGGATCTTCCCAAAAAACTAAAATAATTCAAATTAAAGACGATATTTCAAATATATTTGATATTATCTTTGAAAACAGTGAAGGTTTTTTGTGGGAAAAAGTATATTTCTTTTATTGATAACGCTTTTTTTACTCTTCTCTTGTGCAAAGAAAGAGCAAAAAGAGCTTCGTATCGCTACCAATGCATGGATTGGTTATACACCTCTTTTTTATGCCCGGAAAAAAGGTTATCTGGAAAAACTGGGCATTAAACTTGTTACCAACGTTTCCCTTGCCGAAGCGAGTGCGATGTATGATACAGGCAAAGCGGATATGGTAACGACTACACAACATGAATACTACTCTCTAAAACGAACCGGTCATGATATCGTACCGGTGATTTTACTGGATCGCTCCGACGGGGGTGATATGGTTTTGTCAAACAAAGATATAGAATCGCTTCGTCGTGCTGCAAAAATATATGTCTATCTTGAAATCGATTCAATCAATACGGAACTGATCAAAGATTTTGTATTGCATTACGGGCTTGATACGAAAAAAATGGTATATATCAATAAAGATCAGGCTCAGATTGAAGATTTGCAACCTTCGGATAACGAAGCGATGTTGCTCGTCACCTATGTTCCTTACAATCTTCCTTTACAAAAAAGAGGTTTTAAAGTACTTGCCTCTACAAAGATGGATACACTGGTGGTGATAGATGCACTTTGTACTTCCAAAAGAGTTTTCAAACATGAAAAAGAGCGTTTGCTTGCTTTAAAAAAGGTAATCGATCAGTCGATATTAGATATTATGAAAGATCCTGAAGCATCGTATGCGTTAGTGAAGAGTTATATTGGAAATATTTCGTTTGATGAATATCTCGAGGCATTAAAATTGATCAAATGGATCAATAAACCTTCTCCCCAGTTGTTAAAACGTATAGAACCTATAGGTTATAAAGGAGAATATCTCATACCATGAAGCAAATTTCGATCAAATATTTTGCCATGTTAATGATATTGCTTTTTTTTGCCGGGGGAGGGATGGTATTTTACACTTTTTTCGAAGATTCCAAAAAGAGCGCACAATCTTTGCTCGAAGAAAATATTCAGGTTAGTTTGCTAAATCTGAAATATTTTCTTGACAAAAACCTCAAACAGGGAAATATCAACCAAATCCGAGCTTATTTGGACAATATGATACACTCCAACAATGTTTTGGAAGATTTTCATATTGTCAGTGACGAGAAAAAACTGATCTATGCTACCGACAGAGATAGTGTCTTGCGACATGAAAATATTGCCTGTGTGCCTATTTCCAAAATTATCGATTCCAATATTTTCGAGCAGGAGTGTTATACATTTTCTATCAAACTTTTCAATCGTCTGAAACCTTACTATTATGAAGGAACGGTATATCTGGATCATTCCTATTTAGACTCGTTGCTGAAAGATAAAATTGTAAAATATTTCACCCTTTTTGTTTTAACTCTGCTGTTTTTGAGCCTGTTTTTATGGTTTATCACACGTAAAGTACTGGTTCAGCCCCTGGAAGCTCTACGGGAGTTTAGTCAAGATGCCTCTAAAGTACCTTCTCGTTTCTGGATTAGTGAGATTGAGAGTGTGCGAATGGCACTGGATACGACGTTTAAACGTTTGCAAAAAGAGCAAAAAGAGATATTTAATCTTTCTACCAGAGATCCGTTGAGCGGTTTGTACAATCGCCTGAGTTTGATCGAAAAAGTCAATATGCTGATAGAAAAGTCCAAAGAGAGTGATTTACAGTTTGCGTTGCTTTTTCTGGACTTGGATAATTTTAAAACGATAAACGATTCGCGCGGGCATGAATTCGGTGATAAAGTGCTCAAGCGGGTTTCGGAAGTTTTGCTTGCTTCGGTACGTGATCATGATATTGTCTCAAGGCTCGGCGGTGACGAATTTGTTATCGTTTTGCGTGATATCGAAGATGATGAATCTATTTTAAAAGTGATTGAGCGTATTCAGGAAGGTTTGATGGAACCGGTAGTGTTTGATAATCATAAATACCGCATTACATGTAGTATAGGTATCGCTCTATATCCAAAAGACGGTGAAAATGTTACGGAGCTTTTAAAAAATGCGGATATGGCGATGTACAAATCCAAAGAACTGGGAAAAAACAACTTTCACTTTTTTATCGAACGGCTTAAAGATGAACTTCATGAACAGGTTAAAATAGAGCGTTTGATGCATACGGCACTTGAGAAGGGGAATTTTCAACTCTTCTATCAACCTAAAGTCGAAATAGAGACTAACAAAATCGTAGGATGTGAGGCGTTGATAAGGTTGATCGATCCTGATGAAGGGTTTATCCCGCCTGATAAATTTATCCATATTGCCGAGAAAAACGGTTTCATCATCCCTTTGGGGGATTGGATCATCGAAGAGGCGGTACGACAGTTAAAGTCCTGGGAAGGAACGGCACTTGCACCTCTCAAGCTTTCTATCAACGTTTCCAGTGTGCAGTTTCGTGATAAAAACTTTTATGACAAAATTGCCTCTGCCGTACGTCAAATAGATCCTGCAAAGTTTGATTTGGAGCTTACGGAGTCGATATTGCTCGATCATTTTGAAGAGAAACTGGCACTTATCGAAGCTTTGAAAAAGCTGGGGGTCACACTCTCTTTGGATGATTTCGGTACGGGGTATTCGTCACTCTCATATCTGAAAAAGATACCTTTCAATACCCTCAAAATCGATAAAAGTTTCATCGACGATCTGCAAGATCCAAAAGATCAGTCTTTTGTCAATATGATCGTAACCATCGCCAGAGAACTCGATCTTGAAGTGGTTGCAGAAGGTGTGGAAGATGAAAAACAGTTGGCGTATCTGAAAAAGATACATTGTAGTCAGTATCAGGGATACTACTGCTCCAGACCTTTGCCGGTAAAGGAGTTTGAAGCGTTTGTGACACAACACGCGTTGTTGGTGTGTAAGGAGTAAAACTTACTCCTTCAACCGCTCTATCTTAGCCCCTAACTGTTTTAACTTCTCTTCCAGTTTTACGTAACCTCTGTCAAGGTGGTAGATACGGTGTACGCGTGTGGTGCCGTCGGCGATGAGTCCTGCCAGTACGAGGGCGGAGCTGGCGCGAAGGTCGGTTGCCATGACATCTGCGCCGTAAAGTTTTGCGTCGCCTTCGACGGTGGCGATGTGGTTGTTGAGGGTGATGTTTGCACCCATTCGGTTGAGTTCGCTTACGTGCATGAAGCGGTTTTCAAAAAGACGCTCTTCGATGGTGCTGGTTCCCTCGGCGATGAGACTAAGTGCCATAAACTGTGCCTGCATATCGGTTGGAAAGCCTGGGTATTCGGTGGTGGAGATGCGTACCGCTTTGATGCGGGAGGCAGGTTTAATGGTAATGCGTTCTTTTTCGATTTCAAAGTCGTATCCCATCTCCTGAAGTTTGAGGATGATCGAAACCAGATGTGCGTGGTTAACTTTTTCGAGTGTGATGGTGGAGTTGGTGATGGCACCCGCACAGAGGTAAGTCCCCGCTTCGATACGATCCGGGATGACGGTGATGTGTCGGATGTCGATCAGCTCTCCGCCGCTTCCGTGGATGACCAGTTCGTCACTTCCGATACCTTCTATCTCTATCCCCGCATCTTGGATAATTTCACACAGTTGTACCACTTCCGGCTCTTTTGCAGCGTTGATGATGTGGGTTTTACCGTGCGCAAGGGCTGCTGCCATAACGATGTTTTCAGTACCGGTAACGGTGATTTTGTCAAAGACTATGGTTGCTCCCTGCAATCCTCTTTCGGGTGCGGTTGCGATGACGTAACCCTCTTTGATTTCGATGGTAGCTCCCATCATCTCCAAAGCTTTGAGGTGCAGGTCGATGGGGCGCTGTCCGATGGCACAGCCTCCCGGAAGTGAAACTTTACAGATCCCAAAACGTGCCAGAAGCGGTCCGAGTGTGAGGATGGAGGCGCGCATTTTACGTACGATATCGTAAATGGCTGTGGTGTTGTTGATGGTTGTCGCATCGATGACGGCGCGATTTTCTTCAAAGGTGTAAGTTGCTCCGAGATTTTCAAGCAGTTTGAGCATGGTAAAGATGTCGTTGACGCGTGGCAGGTTGTCGATGGTAACGGGTGATTTCGATAAAATAGTCGCAGCAATCAATGGAAGTGCGGCATTTTTCGCTCCGTCGATGGTAACGGTTCCTTGCAGTTTTACGCCGCCTTCTATCTGTAAATAGTCCAAATGTTTTCCTTTTTCGTGTAGTTGTACATAAATTTTTTACCTATTATAGCAGAAATTGGTTAGAAAATCAGCCTAAGAGGTAGAGTGCGATCTCATCGCTGAGAAAATAGTTCGGGTTGTAGAGGCGATTTGCTTTTACATGAAGTTTACCTGCTTCTATAAGATCTTTGGCGCGATTTTGTTCATTTTGATCGAGTAGATCCATAGATACACCGACTTTACTGCGCAGTCCCAAAAGCACTTTTTCACTTTTGATAGCGGAAGTATCGAGCAACTCTTCTTCTATTGCGAGTGGATTGTCTATGTAGGCTTCGACGCTGTTTGCAGGGTAAAAGCGTTTGTTTGTTAAAAATCCCACTGCACCGCTACCAATCCCCATGTAGTTTTTATACTCCCAGTATCCCAGGTTGTGGCGACTTTGGTATGTTCCGAAGTTGGAGATTTCGTATTGGGGGAGTTTGGTTTGTATCTTTTGGGTGAACCAGTAGGCAAGGTTTTCGTCGTCACGGCTTACTTCCGGTGTTTCTAAAAACTTCGTTCCCTCTTCGATGGTTAGAGAGTAGGCACTTAGGTGGTTGATGGGAAGGTTGAAGGCTTGTTGCAAGTCTTCATAAAGCAGTGTTTTCGTGTCGATTTGTGTGCCGTAGATGAGGTCGATGGAGATGTTCTCAATACCCGCCTCTTTTGCATGAAACGGGGCTTCGATGGCTTGTGTACTGTTGTGGTTTCTGCCAAGAAGACGAAGTTTCTCTTCATGAAAACTCTGTACTCCGAAACTGACTCTGTTTACACCCAGTGTATGCATTTCACGAAGCCATTTGGGGGTGGCGGAGTTTGGATTTGCTTCGGTGGTGATTTCTGCATCATTGCGTAAAAAGGGTTTGATTTTTTCAAAAAAAGGTGCGTAGAGTTCTGCCGAAACAGTGGATGGCGTACCACCGCCGATAAAAAGTGTTTCGATACTTTCAGGTGCTGCTTGAAAACGTTCCAGTTCAAAATCAAGTTGTTGTAAAATCGCCTTCATGTAGGATTTTCTGAGGTTATGTTTGTCTACATAGGAGTTGAAAGCGCAGTAATGGCACTTGCTGTCGCAAAAGGGGATATGCAGGTATAAAAGCAGCTTTAACCTTTTTTGAAATTTTTTTTAGATAGTATACCATAAAAAAATGAAAGGGGATAGGGCGATGTCGGTTGTCAAGAAAACCAAAAAATACAGACCGAATGTTGCAGCAGTTATCCTCTCTTCGAGATATCCTCTTGATTGTGAGATTTTCATAGCAAACAGAAGTGATTTTCGTGACGATGTCTGGCAGTTTCCACAGGGTGGGATTGATGAGGGTGAAAATCCTCAGGAAGCTTTGATGCGTGAACTGCTGGAGGAGATCGGTACCAACGATGTTGAGATTTTATGTGAACATCCTGACTGGATGACGTATGATTTTCCCGGTAAAGCGACGGTAAAGCGTTATCCGTTTGACGGGCAGACTCAGAAATATTTTCTGGTCAAGCTTAAGCCTGAAGCGAAGATAGAGCTGAACACCAAAGTGCCGGAATTTAACGAGTATAAGTTTGTCAAACCGGATGAGTTGTTCGACTATATCACACACATGAAAAGACCAATCTATAAAAAAGTGTTGGATTATTTTAAAAAAGAGGGATATTTATCTTAAGATGAGGATTGTAAATAGATGCTGATTGTTCAAAAATACGGCGGTACCAGTGTCGGTGATCTGGAACGTATCGAAAATGTAGCCAAAAGAGTCGCCCGTGCAAAAAAAGAGGGGCATGATATCATCGTAGTGGTTTCGGCGATGAGTGGTGAGACCAATAAACTCATCGAGTATGCCAACCATTTCAGTAAAAACCCTTCTCCGCGTGAGATGGATTTGTTGTTGAGTGCAGGTGAACGTGTCACGAGTGCATTGCTGACGATTGCCTTGAAAGAGATGGGGCACGATGCTATCGCCTTGACGGGAAGACAGGCGGGAATCTACACGGACGATGCGCATACCAAAGCGCGTATCGATGAGATAGACACGACAGTGATGCAAAATCATGTCAAAGAGGGCAGAATCGTTGTTGTCGCCGGTTTTCAGGGAATTACCAAAAATGGCGAAGTCTCTACGCTCGGACGTGGCGGAAGCGACCTTAGTGCCGTAGCGATTGCCGGTGCGATGGGGGCGGACTTATGTGAAATCTATACCGATGTAGACGGTGTATACACAACCGATCCGAGAATCGAACGTCGCGCGCAAAAGATCGATAAAATCTCTTATGACGAGATGCTGGAGTTTGCTTCTATGGGTGCGAAAGTATTGCAAAACCGCTCCGTGGAACTGGCGAAAAAACTCAATGTTAATCTGGTCACAAGAAGTAGTTTTAACGACAACGAAGGTACACTTATCACAAAGGAAGAAAATATTATGGAACAACCAATCGTAAACGGTGTGGCGCTTGATAAAAATCAGGCGAGAATAACGTTGAGAAATATCAAAGACGAGCCGGGTATCGCGGCGAAAATTTTTTCTACACTTGCCGATGAGAATATCAATGTCGATATGATCATTCAAAATGTCGGTCGGGATGGAACGGCAAACATCGGTTTTACCGTACCTGAAAACGAACTCGAACACGCAAAAGAGGTGATGAACAAACTTGAAGCGTCTGAAAATATCGAGTTTGATTCGAACATCGCAAAGGTTTCCATCGTCGGTGTGGGTATGAAGTCGCATAGCGGTGTTGCAGGGATTGCATTTAGCGCACTTGCAAAAGAAAATATCAATATCGAGATGATTTCCACCAGTGAGATCAAGATTTCGATGATTGTCGATGAAAAGTACGGTGAGCTTGCCGTGCGTATCCTACACGAAGCGTATGGACTTGACAAACGATCCTAAAGACTTCTCTTTGTGGACTTTGGAGCAGATACGCGCCAAAGGTTCCGCGATGAGTTGGATGGAGGAGCGGCGCTTTGACTGGGTGCCCATTGCCGCTTCGGCGATAGAGCGTCTGATCAGTACGCAGACACTGCTTCTCATCACCGATCGTGAACGGGAGTGGTTTGCCCGTTATACGCTTTCCAAGCTAAATAAAATCAATACCGAACGTCCTTTACTCCCTATCATGTCCCTTGGGACGATTTTTCCTTATATCGATAAAATCAACGACAGCGAACAGCTTGAAATTCTGGAAGATATGCTTTCTCTGGCATTTCCGAACGACTACTTTTTCTTTTATATCGGCAAGGGAAGCGACCCGCGTTCGCAGATTGCCAAAAGTAAAAACAACTCTCTTTTATGGCTTTTGGATGAGATGATGCAAAACTCTTTTACGCTGCGTTCGGATGATGAAGAGTTGGATATCAAACTCATTCAGCTTCTGACACTCTTTGATAAAAGTATCGATGCTATCCTCTTTAGTGAGGTTGATATTCAGAGTGTATTATGACCGGTTCGAAAATAGTTGTCTGCAATGATTTGACATTTGCGCAAAACCGTGTTTTGGAAACGCTGGATGCACCTATTGTCAAAACGTTCTTTCATGATGAGTTCAAAGTGGAGCATACCGCTGCGGTGATCAAAGAGGCGTATATTGCCGAAGAGCTGCAAAAGGCGATTGTTCTTTCTGCCTCCGCTTATAATGTGTATGCCCAAAATGCACTCTTGAAACTGCTTGAAGAGCCTCCCCGAAATATTGTCTTTATCCTCATCAGTCGTTCAAAAAACGGGCTTTTGCCTACTATTCGTTCCCGTATGCAGATGGAAGTGGTACAAGTACCCAAAGAGCCTATCGATCTTGGGGTGGACATAGGCAGGTTGGATCTGGAGTCGATGTTTACGATGATACAACAACATCGCAATGCCAAAAAAGAGGAGCTTAAGTCCATCATCGCGGCACTTTTGGAAGAGAGTGTGGTAAAAAACGGTATACGACTCAAAGAGAAAGAGTTGGAGAGTTTCGATATGACGCTGGAACTTGCAGAACTTAACAGCCGCGCGGATGCGATATTGAGTTTGTTGTTACTGGAGATTTACGAAGCGAAGATGAGGCGTTCATGAAGATTATCCGACTTGATCCTGTAACCAATGCCAAAGCGTTATTGCACAAGGTTGATGTAACCAAAGAGGGTATCTCTATCATGAAAGAGAAGATGGATTTGCATCTTTTCTATATCGAGGGGCTGCGTACCCCTGCGGCAAATATCCTCAAACAGGATGCCCTTTCCATCGGTGCGGAACTTGCCGTACAAAAAGATACGATCCTTTGTAAAAGTGAAACGGTGGATGCCGTGCTCATTGTCAATGAAAAACAGCGTAAAATCTTGGCGCGAAAAGAGTTGGTACAGCCGTTTGGTCTGAAAAAAGTGGCGCAGACACTTCATGAACACATTCCTCTTAAAGCGCATAAAACTAAAATCATGGGTGTGATCAATGCCAATGACGACAGTTTTTACTGTGGCAGTCGTTTTACAGGAGAAGAAGCGGTAAAAGCTATTTTTCAGATGATCGATGATGGCGCGGATATCATCGACATCGGCGGGGTCTCTTCACGTCCGGGTAGTAAACCGGTTTCAGAAGAGGAGGAGCTTTCCCGTATCAAACCTATTGTCGATTTGATTGCGCAGGAGAAGTTATATGAACGTGTCGTTTTTAGTATCGACAGTTATGCGCCAAAGCCGATTGCGTATGCTCTGGAGCGTGGTTTTCGTATTGTAAACGATATCACTGGGCTGGAGAGTGATGAAGTGTGTCGTATCACGGCGGAGCATGGCGCGCAGGCAGTGGTGATGCACATGCAAAAGCGTCCGGAAAATATGCAGGAAAATCCTACTTATGAACATGTGATTGCCGACATCGACACTTTTTTTGAACAGCGTCTGGAAAAAGCGGCAAAGTTTGGTATCGACGATGTGGTTTTGGATGTGGGCATAGGCTTTGGTAAGCGACTGGAAGATAACCTCATGTTGATTCGTCATATGCGTCATTTTTTGCATTTTGGAAAGCCTTTGTTGATCGGGGCGAGTCGTAAAAGTATGATCGATATGATTACGCCTGCAAGAGTGGAGGATCGTCTACCCGGTACATTGGTGTTGCATCTTAAAGCGGTGGAAGAGGGGGCGCAGATCGTACGTTGTCATGATGTGAAAGAGCATTATCAGGCATTGCGTGTTCAGAAAGCCTTAAAGGAGACGTTGATATGAAAGTAGCAGTGGTTCAGCAAGAGTATAAAGGGGAGAAGGCAAAAACGATTGTCGAGAGTATCAATATGATCGAAGAGGCGGCACTGGCCGGGGCGGAGCTGGTGGTCCTTCAGGAGTTGCACCAAAGCCACTACTTTTGTATTACCGAAGATACGGAACATTTTGCTTTGGCAAAAAGTTACGAAGAGGATGTACGCTTTTGGGGCGAGATTGCCAAAAAGGCGGAGGTGGTGTTAGTCACTTCTCTGTTTGAGTATCGTGCTGCGGGACTCTATCATAACACGGCGGTGGTTTTTGAAAAAGATGGCACGGTTGCCGGAAAATATCGAAAGATGCATATCCCGGACGACCCCGGTTTTTATGAGAAGTTTTACTTCACTCCCGGAGATCTGGGCTTTGAACCGATCGACACAAGTGTAGGACGACTGGGGGTAATGGTATGCTGGGATCAGTGGTATCCGGAAGCAGCACGCTTGATGGCGTTAAACGGAGCGGAAGTGTTGATTTATCCGACGGCTATCGGATGGTTTGATGAAGATAGCGAAGAGGAAAAAGCAAGACAGCTCGATGCCTGGATCGCGGTGCAGCGTGGACACGCCGTGGCAAACGGTTTGCCGGTGATTGCGGTCAATCGTGTCGGTAAAGAGTTTGATCCGAGCGGTCAGCTTGACGGTATTCGTTTTTGGGGTAACTCTTTTGTATGTGGACCGCAAGGAGAGTTCTTAGTACGGCTTAATGATCATGAAGAGTTATTTGAAGTGGTTGAACTTGACATGAAGCGTGTGGAAGAGGTGCGAAATATTTGGCCTTTTCTCAGAGATAGACGTATAGAAAGTTATGATAAATTGACAAAACGTTACATTTTTAAACCATAAAACTGCAAAATAGAACAAAAACATACTTTTTACTCATAAAGTATAAAATAAATTACCTCTAAGACGATCATAGTGTAACTTGAAAAAAAGGATACACTATGAAAAAGATTTTACTCTCTTTGGTTCTTGTCTCAACAGCGATGTTTGCCAAAACGGACAGTGATGTTGTTCATGAGATTTTACAAAAAAACCAATCCCAATTTACCTATGAAGCATTTTTCGAACTTGCTAAAAGCGGAGATATCGACGCACAGACACTTTTAGGGGAGATGTATCTCGATGGTATCGGTGTGGAGAAAGATTTGCAAAAAGCATTTTTCTGGCTTTCCAAAGCGGCGAAAAAAGAGGATCCTCAGGCGCAGTACTTACTTGGTATGATGTATGAAAACGGTATCTATGTTTCAACCGATATGCAGCGTGCGGTGAAGTGGTATAAAGAGGCGGCATTGCAAGGGGATGTGATGGCGCAATACAATCTGGCTCTTATCTACAAAGATGGGAAAGGTGGTGTTCAAAAAGATCTCAAAGAAGCATTCAAATGGTTAAAAATGGTAGAAGCGGAAGAGGATAAAGTAACAAAAGTAGCAATGAAATAGTATTTCAGAGAGCCTGAAAGAGAACAGGCTCTCAAAGAATTCTAAAGAGGTGTCAATTAGTCCATTTGTCTTCTGAGAAAAGTAGGGTAGTCGAGGTCATCGCTATCTTCGAGGATGTATCCCCCGTTTCCCACTTGTCTTATGAAGGGTGCGGCAGAACCAGCCTCCGCATCATCGTTTTTTTTAGGTGCTTCGGTATTGTTGATCGCTTTCTTTTGGTTCTCGAAACCCGTTGCAACGATTGTAATTTTAACTTCATTTTCCGGAATATCGACATTGGTTGTCGTACCGAAGATAACATCAGCATCTTCATCCGCGCTGTCATAGACGATATCCATAGCATGTTGTACTTGTGTAAGAGGGAAGTTCGGATGCATATGGAAGTGTACGAGTACACCCATCGCGCCATTGATAGACATATTGTCAAGTAATGGTGATTCGATAGCGTTTTTAACTGCTTCGATAGCTGCATCTTCACCTTGTGCTTCA
>Ga0256843_1002061_pt1 | contig 15061 bp, 19 predicted proteins | sample AlvinellametaG_FD_191572 | JGI IMG/M metagenome (GOLD analysis project Ga0256843, IMG submission 191572) | Pompeii worm associated microbial communities from hydrothermal vent at the East Pacific Rise, Pacific Ocean - Alvinella | ecosystem: Host-associated > Annelida > Integument > Unclassified ... | reverse complement strand
CTTAATTATATCATACAATTTTAAATTATACAAATATTAAGTTATAGTTACAATACTATTCAACGATTTATTTACAGTTTTAAGGTAATATACAAGAAATATAGCAATTTTATATATACAGGAGCTTTAATCTCATTATGTCGCATTATATACTTTTCATATTGCTTTTAATCGGTCTTGACCTCGGTGCGGAGGTATACTACTACTCTTTCGGGGAAAAAGTACCGCTAAAACCACTTCATGAAACCAGAACGATCAACCAACATACTATTCGATACTATGAACTTCCCACCGGCGAAAAAATCGGTGTCAAACATCAAATCATCATAGGGTGTAAAGAGTTTGAAAAATGCAGGGAGATATTGAAAGCATATCCTGTTACCGACATTGAAAAGCTTTCGGACAGACTTTATCTTCTAACACTGCAAAAAGGAAGTGATCTGTTCGGTATCGCCAACGAACTTTATCATAAAAAGCCGATATTTCTTTCCCATCCGAATTTCGTCAAGCAAAGGAAACAGCGTTGAAAAAAAGTTTTATCCTGTTTCTTTTCATATCTGGCATCACCATCGGATGCGGTTCCTCCGGTACCAAAGAGACACGTAACTATTTAGAAAACTTCAACCCCTATAATGAACCCTATTTTCAGTATCAGTGGTATCTAAGCTATACAAAAAACGACTTTACCAGAACTTTACAAGTCGATCCGAATGCAAGTATACATATTCTTGACGCATGGAAAACATCTTTAGGAGAAGATGTTCTTGTGGCTGTCATCGACAATAACTTCGAAGTAACGCATAAAGATCTACAAGCAAATATATATGACTACTACAATATAGACTACAATAGTAAAAATGTCGAAAACGACAGTGACGAATCTTCTCATGGTACCGCTACGGCAGGTTTTGTCGCCGCAGTAGCGAACGGCTACGGGATTGTGGGAACCGCACCCGCAGCCAAACTTTTACTGATCCAACAATTTTTCGACGACGACGCCTATACGATCAAAGCATTTGAATATGCCAGAAAAAGAGGTGCCAAAATCATCAGTAACAGTTGGGGAACGGGACATGTAAGTGAAGCCGTCGCTGCCGAACTTGCGTACCTGAAAGATCAGAACATCACTATCTTTTTCGCAAGCGGGAACAACGGACCCACAGGTGATAACGGCAACCAAAACCTGGATATGCCGGGAGTATATGACGAATCGGAACTTCCAAGCGTCATCGGTGTAGGTGCCACCAACGAATTTAACAGACTTGCCAGTTACTCCAACTATGGAAAAAATATAGACATTCTGGCACCTGGCGGAGATATCCCGGATCTGGGAGGTTTGGGACTCCTCGGACTTGACGATACGGGGGCTAAGGGAAGTCCGTATTCTTCATATACGTTTCAAAATCATTACACCCTTTACATAGACGATGCCCATGCCTTTCATATAGGAACCAGTTTTGCCTGTCCTATCGCAGCGGGAGTAGCCGCACTGATGCTTTCGGCAAATCCTACACTGACACCGGAGGATATCCGTACAATATTGATACAAACCGCAGATAAAATCGAAAGCGACGAAGTCTATTACGATGAAAACGGCTTCAATCTCAAACGCGCATACGGTAAAGTCAATGCTGCCAAAGCAGTTGAAATGGCAAAAAGCTACACCACTACCACTACACCATAAATCATCTTAGCCGGAAAGAACAGCAGTCCTACCGCTGCATCTCCTCCGGATTTGCTCCCTCTTCAAGGATAATAATCTCAACACGTCTGTTTCTCTGTCTTCCTGCTGCGTCTTTATTGGAAGCGACAGGGTACATTTCACCATAACCTTGTGCGTGAATACGCTCCGGTTCGATCCCTTTTGCTACGAGTGCTTCTTTGACAGCCTGTGCACGTCGAAGTGAGAGGTCGAGGTTATAGGTTGCGCTGCCTACGTTGTCGGTGTGTCCTTCTATGAGTACTTCCCGTTGCGGATTGTCTATGAGAAATTCCGCCAGTTTGTCGATCGCTCTTTGCGCACCGGGAAGCAGGTTCGCTCTGCCCGTTTCAAAGAGTACGTCACCCAGTGTCAAAACCAATCCCCTGTTGGTTTGTTTGGCATTTAACTCTTCAAGCTCTTTGAGTTTGGACTCTGCCTGAGCCATCTTCTTTTTCAGGAGTAAAAGCTCCGTCTCTTTGGCATCAAGTAGCGCTTTTTGTTTTTTCGATTTCAAGGCTTCTATCTCCTGCTTAAGCTCTGTCTCTTTTGCACTTTCATGAACTACTTCCAACTCACGATCTAACAAATACGCCAGATGATTTGCCTCTTCTTCATCTTTTGCATGATGACTCAAATCGTAAATCTTCCCCGCCTGAAAAAGAGCGAGGGGTGCTTTTTCATTGACAGAGGGATCACCGATGACTTTTTGATACTCTTTTTGTGCAACTTGCAAGTTAGGTGTCACCACCGGCTTACTGCTACATCCGATAAAAGTAAACACCATTGTCATACCTATGATATATCTCTTCTTTTCAATCATACTTATTCCCCCTGCTCTTGGATGGTTACAAACTCTTTTTGCATCTTCTTAAGCTCCAAACGCAAATCATCCGCTTGCTTTTGTAAAAGTGCATTGCTTGCTTTGATTTTTGCCACTCTTGCATCGGCGATTGCCTTTTGGGCTAAAAAACGTGCTTTGTCATACTCTTTTTTTTCCATCTCTTTTTGTGCCTGGTCATAGTAATTTTTAGCACGTTCATAATAACTCTTCGCAGCCTTGTTTTCCTGCGCCTCCTGTGCATTTAAAAGTGCCATTTTTGCATTTGTCATATCCTGTACGGGAGGTGTCGAACTTGCGCACCCTCCGGCAAATAGTGCTACAAACACTATTGCTGTTGATATATTCAGTCTCCCCACCATTTTTACTCCTTTATTCTTGTAAAACAAACTTCTTTCATGATATAATAATTTTACTAATTTTATTGATAAAAATATTTAAGTTTTGGCTTAGAAATATAATATATTAAACAAAAAAGGATAAATGTGCAAAAAAAAGTATGGGTTTCACTTCTAATGAGTACTTTACTCGCTGCTTCACTGCATGCAAAAATTTCCAAAGAGTACTATGAAAACGGTAAAGTACACTATGAGATCAACTTTGAAAACGGTAAAAAAAACGGTATCACCCGCGAATACTATCCAAACGGTCAACTCAAAGCGAAATGGCACTACCAAAACGACATACTCAACGGCGTAAGCGTACAATATAACGAACAGGGAATCAAAACAGCCGAAGTGAACTTTGTCAACGGTAAGCAAGAAGGCATCACCAAAAAGTACGATCAAAACGGTCAACTCAAATACGAACTCACCTATAAAAACGAACAACTCAACGGTCCGGTAAACGAGTATGAAAACGGTAGACTTAAAGCGAAGTGGAATTACCAAAACGGTATCAAAAACGGTACCAGTATCGTATATTATCCCAGCGGGAAAAAGAAACTGGAGCTAGAGTATAAAAACGGTAAACTCAACGGTGTTTCCAAAGAGTATTTTGAAAACGGCAACCTCAAAGCGGAGTGGCATTATACAAACGGCGTATTGAATTAATAATTCTTTATGCTTCATTTGGATAAAATCAGCGGTCAATTTTTTTAAATTGAAAATTTACATACCAATCAGGAGGTCATTATGGCTTTAGATTCGGCTAAAAAAGCGGAAATCATTAAACAATTCGGTAGAGGTGAGAACGACACAGGTTCTCCAGAAGTACAAATCGCTCTTCTTTCAAATAGAATCTCTTATTTGACAGAACACTTGAAAGTAAATAAAAAAGATCATAGCTCAAGACTAGGACTTTTGAAACTTGTAGGTCAAAGAAAAAGACTTATGAGATATCTCAGGAAAAAAGATTATGACAGATATATGGAAGTAATCAAAGCGTTGGGTATCAGAGACAAGTAAGTTCTTCTCTACTCTTATTTTTTAATCAAACGTACGGGATTTTTTCCCGTACATCTTCTTTCTACTTTTTATCCTCTTTACATTCGACATCCGGTCTTTCACATTCGTCAAGCTTCGCAAGATCAGCTTCATCGTAAAGTTCCATTTTAGGAATCGCAAACGCGATAATAATCAACAAAGCGCCAAACGCAAATACCGCTTCGGGTGCATATTTTCCGGTAACATCCACCAGTGTGGTATTACCCAGATTTTCACCCATCAAAGGCTTGAAAAAGCTATCGTAATATTTCGTAAAAACATACCCGCCGAAAAGTCCGCCTATAGCACCGACAAGAACATCGATACGCCCTTCTGCAATAGAGATAGGTCCAGTTCCGGGACATTTACCCATGATCGTCATACCAATCGCAAAAATCGTACCGCCAAGGATTAACCCCTGAAGCATAATAGGCTTGACATGATAACTCGCCCATCCCATTTTGATCTCGATATATAAAAAGATACTCGTTAAACCGATTGCAAAAAAGAGCATTTTGGGAATGATCGTATCTTTTCCCATCGCAAAACCGGCAATTTTTTCAAACTTATCGACACGAGAATACTGGATGATAGCACCAAAAACGATACCAATCAAAAATACCAGCCAGACAGGTCCATGTCCTTCATTTTGTACGATACTGTACATCTGCTCCGTTCTGGTCAAAACAAAATCAAAATATTCTGCGATACTCATCTATTTCTCCTTTGTATTGTAAAAAAGTTTTCCGGTAATCAACAATACCACCAAAACAACCGCACCGAAAATCATACTACTAAAAGCGGTTTGACTCATACCGGAAAGAAAGTGTCCGGATGTACAACCACCTGCAAGTCTCGCACCGATAATCAGTAAAAAACCGGAAAGAAAACTCCATAACAATCTGGAAACAACAGAAGTGTTTTTATACTTTTTCCACGCAGTCGGAATCAACGAAATACGAAACGATTTCGTGATAAAGATAGAAGTGACAAAACCACCGACAAGTGCACCCAAAAGCATAATCCCTTCCCATGCACCCGCTTTTTCAATCTCCTGAAGATAAGTATACTCGGCAGGATCCATACCGAATAAAATTCCGGCATAGTAAGGTACATAGGTAGAAGCACCGATAGGACGGTTCGCGCCGATAACAGAAAAGGTGAACAGCAACAAAAGTGACATCAAAATACCACCTGCCCACCATGATAAACGTCTTTTCATGATAAAAAGCTCCTTATAATTGTTATAAAAAAGAGAGTGATTATATCTTTTTAAGTTGAGATAGAAATAAGACTAGCTAATCATCTTTATAAGATCACCACTCATCCGGCCGGCTGCTTTGATAGTAACGCTGCACAACATCCGGATCCGGATGCAGGTTGACCTGTGCATCTTCTTTGCCTTCGTAAGGTATCATCGACAAGACATATCGAATCGACTCCAGTCTCGCTTTTTTCTTGTCGTTAGAATCGACGATTATCCACGGGCTGTAGGAGTTGTGTGTTCTTGAGAACATTTCATCTTTATAGTGGGTGATCTTATCCCACATCTTCTGCGCCTGTTTATCTACAGGGCTTAGTTTCCACTGTTTAAGCGGATTGTATTCTCTTTCATGAAAGCGTCTTTGTTGTGTCTCTTTGGAGATAGAAAACCAAAACTTGATCAGGATAATCCCATCTTCAATGAGTGCATGCTCCATCTCCGGTACCTCTTTCATGAACTTCTCATACTGCTCTTTGGTACAAAAATCAAACACAGGCTCTACGATAGCACGGTTATACCAACTACGATCGAAAAAGGCAATCTCACCGGGATTTGGTAAGTTCTGAAAATAGCGCTGAAAATAGAACTGCCCCTTCTCCACATCACTGGGGAGCGGGAAGTGCGACAACGCGGTATTTTCCGAGATTAAGATACATGATAAAACGTTTGATAGCACCACCTTTCCCCGCAGCATCGCATCCTTTATAGATGATCATCAAACGCTTTTTATTTTCATAGATCCAGTTTTGCATTTTGATCAATTCGATCTGCAGTTTTCGAAGTTCGTCTTCATAGGCAAGATCACGCAGAATTTTTGAGATTTTCTTCTTTTTGACAAGCCCTTTGACACCCTTTTCGTACGTAGTTTGCCGATCTTTTTCTCTAAAGATTCCAGCCTCTCTTTCAAATCTTCGTCACTGATACGTTCTTTGAGATAAAAAAGATCTTCATAGAGTGTTTTCATATATAGCCTTAATAATTTTTTACATCTTTATATTATATCAAATTTCACGTTTCAGCGTAAACAAATGGAGTTCATGTACAATATGCGCTTTTAAAAAGGAGTGGTATGATTTACGGTTTTGACAGAGGTGTCTTTTTCATGTTCTTCTCCGCCCTGCTCTCCGCACTCAACGGTGCCGTGGCGAAGATGCTCGGAGATGATATAAGTGCACTGGAAATCGTCTTCTTTCGTAATCTTTTCGGTGTCTTTTTTATCCTGCTCACACTCAGACACACCCCTGCAACCCTGCCGGGAGGAAAACCTTCCCTGCTGATATGGCGCGGTGTTTTCGGATTTAGCGCACTTTTGCTTTTTTTCTATACTATCACACACATACCACTTGGTGAAGCGATCACCCTGAACAAAACATCTCCGCTTTTTGTTGCCATCCTCGCCTTTTTCATCTTGCATGAAAAACTGAGTAAGCTAGGTATTTTCGCACTGTTTCTGGGATTTTTAGGTGTGGTACTCATCACCAAACCAACCGGTGCGGATGTTGGACTGCCGCATCTTCTGGGTCTTATCGGCGGATTTTTGGCAGCAGCAGCATATACCACCATACGCAAAATCAAACATATCTACGACTCGCGGATGATCGTACTCTCTTTCATGACAACCGGTGTCGTCGTTCCGTTGGTTTTGTTTGGTATTTCAGAGTTTTACGCACCAAAGTCTCTTGATTTTCTGCTGTCACCTTTTATTTTGCCCGATACAACAAAAATGTGGCTTCTTTTAACAACCATCGGCATCACCGCCACCCTTTCCCAATGGCTTCTGACAAAAGCTTACAGTAGCACCAGTGCGGGGATAGTCGGTATCGCAAGTTATACCGTTATCCCTTTTTCTATCTTTTTCGGCTTTTTACTCGGCGATGCCCTGCCCGACACATATACGTGGATTGGTATCATTTTGATTGTCACATCAGGACTACTGGTCAAAAAAGGCTAAGTTACAGTACAAATCCCAAAAGATATCCCAGTCCAAAGCCAATCAAATGCGCATACCAGGCAACCGGCACACCCATAAGAAGCGGGATGAAACTGATAATCAGTATAGAAACGATCAAACCCTTTCGCAGATGCGGATCACGTTTGGCAAACCATCCAAAAAGCACGCTGATCGCACCGGACGCTCCGACGACATTGTGATCGAGTCCGAACATATTCATGAAGTAAATAGTCAGTAAAGAGGTAACGATACCACCACCAAGATATATCAAAAGATAGCGTATATGGGCGTTGAGCTCTTTTTCCAGCAGGTATCCGAACTGAAAAAGCACCACCATATTCATCGCAAGATGACTTAGACTGGCATGCATAAACATAGAAGTGAGAGGCTGCCACCATGCCCCTTCGAAGAAGTAGACATTCAAACCGTATTTGATATGACTCAAAGGATCCAAGGTTAGAAAATAGACAAGTACGTTTACAGCAATCAAAACAGGCGTGATAACAACCAAATCTTTACCTTTTATGGAATTTATTGCAATTATTTCCATAATGCCCAATTTTTCCTTGTTTATTTATATAGGGTTCATACATCTTTTATAATATGCCGATCCCGGTATTATGTTTTACTATCTTGCAAGATACTTGATCCGCAAGATCTGTTCCGAACTTATAGAGAGAATGGATATAATGCCGCTTCATAAAAGGAGTTTTGTATGCGTATCGTTACGCTTTTCATTTTGCTGATGGTTCCGTTGTATGCATTTTGGTTTAGTACGGATCAAACGAAAGAGACTGAAATCAAACCACCTCTTTTAAATATCGGCTTTGAGGAGACAATGGCACTCTCCTATCTCAACACCTTAAGAGAGAAAGCAGGTATGTCCGTCTATTATCATAACGACGCTTTGAAACTGGCAGCCAAACGCCATGCAAAATATCTCGTTGCAAACAGAGAACTCGGGCACTATGAAACCGAAACAAAAGAGTACTTTAGCGGACGAACACCCAAAAAAAGAGCATATACCGCCGGTTATCAAGTCGGACTGATTACGGAAAACGTATCGGTCAATGCAAAAAATTATGAAGACTCCATAGATGCGCTTTTTGCTGCCATTTACCATCGTTTCGGCTTTTTAGACTTTCAAAGCGATGAAATCGGGATAGGTATTTATCAGGATCCGAAAAATACCAGTTTCAATGCCTATGTTTACGATATGGGGATCTATGAACTAAACGATCTTTGCTCACAGGAAAGTTATGCTGGAGTTGATCGTTATGTCTATAAAGTTTGCAAAGACCCTTCTCTTCATATCGAGGAGTCTCTTTTTCAAAAAGCACTGATGCTACGCAAATCACTCTCTCAAAAAGTAATCCTCTATCCTTATCATCAACAGACAAATGTTCCAACGGCATTTTACAAAGAAGCTCCCGATCCTTTGCCCGACTACGATGTCAGCGGCTTCCCCGTCAGCATACAATTTAACGACTATTTTTATACACACGTACGTTTACGCTCATTTGAACTTTACAATCAAAAAGGAGAGTCGGTAAAAGGGAAAATCCTTACTGCTCAAAACGATCCCAATCAACGTTTTCAAAAGGGACAATTCGCTTTTTTCCCATATGCCAGACTAAATTACGGAGAAAAATATACTGCTGTGGTAACCTACCGTGCCGACGGTAAAAACGGTAAAAAAAGCTGGACATTTCAAACCAGACCGTTACAAAAGCCTTATTTTGTCATCAACAGGACACCATCTACGATAAAAATCAAACCGTATACCCGTTATCAAATCTACTTTGTTCCCGAAAATCCGCAGGATGTGCTTGCCGATTTACACTTTCCCGCAGACGTGCATGTAAAGTTTTTGGATCAAAACACCATTTCACTGGAACTTCTTTCAAACAACCGGGATCCTTTCACACTTAAAGGAGATAAACCGTTATTGAACATCACCGTTACAAAATAAACCCCTCTGAAAAATACAGACAGCTTCGCCAAGGTACCCCGAAACTTGGAGCAAGTTTCGACCCTAACACTGCAGAGGTTGTTCGTTCGCTATATTTCAGAGGGTTCAATAGTTTATATCACAGTATGTTTTACGGCGTTTCGTCCGCGATTTTTCACACTGTAAAGATTTTTATCGGCAATCACGTAAATATCCCTCATAGAAACATTTTCATACTTCCGAACCGAAACCGCACCGATAGAAATGGTCAAAATACCATACGGCACATTTTTGGAGTGTTCAATCTTCTGTGATTCTATCTTCTTGCGTAACGCTTCGAGATAGTTTTCAAATGTTTCGCAAGAACAAGAGTGCAATATAAGAACAAACTCTTCTCCACCCACACGAAACGCGAAATCTCCGGAGCGTTTTGTCTGCTCCTGTAAAACCTGCCCCACTTTTTGTAAAACGACATCACCCTGTTCATGACCATAAGTATCGTTGTAACGTTTAAAATTATCAATATCCATCACAGCAATATGAAGGATCTTTCCTTCTCTTTTCGCACGGTTATATTCTTCACAAAATATAACATCGAAATATCTTTTATTGTACAAGCCTGTCAAACTATCGGTAATCGCTTGCTTTTTCATCTCTGTCAAAGCAACTTCCAGAGAGTTTTGCAACTCGATCTGGCGTTGATATGCAAGCTCGATACTTTTTTCATACAAATAGACAAAAATAGAAATAAAAAAAAGTACATTTATCAACCGTACTACGGAGACAGTGTCGATATGAAAACTATACCAATAATAAAAGCTTGTCAGAAGAACCACTACATTAAACAGTATAAGCACCTTCCAACCACGCTTATACCCAAGCAGTGCCATTGGAACAAAAGGATAGAGCATCACCCAAGCGGCGATACACTCTTTCAACTGATATACAATCAACATCACACTAATGGCAATCAGCACAAGCCAATTGATAAAAAGAGCGGATTTTTCGATATCTTTTATCTGTTTAAAATAGATATACCCACCTACAGCCAAAATAAAAAAAAGCATATCGAAAAACGCTATAAAGGGTTTGTCACGCAATATAAAATTCAACATACCGAACGTAAACAATACGGAAATGGCAAAAATATACATAAGATTTACCAACAACAACTTTCGGTACATCAAATCATCTAAATTTTGATCGATTCCCAGTAACTTTTTCAAAAACACTTTCATAATCAGACACTCACTCCTCGTCTTGAAAAAACATTTTAACTAAACAAAAATAAATTTATCTTTGTTTAAATTTCATATCGGTAATACATCATTTTTTTTGACATAAATCAAGACATCTTCAATAAACTTTGTTTATACTTCTGCAAACTATCGATATAAGGGGATACAATGATCATTTCACATCACATGAAAGGCGAACACCGTGCCTGTGACGAACATTTTGCAGAAGCGGAGAAAGCGGTCATAGAAGGGGATTTTGATAAAGCACAGGATCTTTTCGTAAAATTTGCGGAAGATACACTCGGACACTTTCAAAAAGAGGAGGAGATCCTTTTCCCTACGTTTGAAGAAGTCACAGGTTCTACGGAAGGTCCTACAAACGTCATGCGCTACGAACATGAACAGATGCGCGAACTCATCGGTCGTCTTGCCGGTGCAGTCGAAGAAAAAGACAAAGATGCCTACCTCTCCATCGCAGAATCTTTGATGATACTTCTACAACAACACAACATGAAAGAGGAGCAGATGCTCTATGCCATGTGTGACCGTGTCATCCCACAGGATAAAAAAGAGGAAACCGTCACCAAACTCAAAGAGAGTTGATTTGCATAAAATAGTGCTCGACGCCAGAGAACCGGAACATCCCCAGCCTCCGGAACAAGCAGTTGCAATACTTTCACAGATGGATCATGAAAGCTACCTTTTCATGATCCACCGTAAAAACCCCATTCCCCTGCTGGAAATGGCAAAACAGAGAAACTACCCCACCCTAAGCATACAAAAAGAGGAAAATCTCCGGCATATTCTCATATCCAAAAATCCAAACATAAACCTCAAGGAGTTAGCAGATGTTTAACCAGGGCGGTCTTTCCCTCGATCAGGCACCACCGATTTCCGTCGTACTTCGCTTTTTCGTTACCGGCGCTGTTTTCGGCATATTGACAGGTGTTGCCATGCTTTACTTCGGTACCCGGACACTCACTCCCGAAAGTACTGCCGCCCGTGTCACGACACATCTTCTGGCACTGGGAGTCATGGCATCTTTCATGCTCGGAGCGCTTTTTCAGATGCTTCCGGTCATAGCCGGTGTGGTACTGCAAAATCCCATCCGTAAAGCAACCTTTGTGCATATCGCTTTTCTTGCAGGTGTTCTCTCTTTGGCAGGCGCATTTTTAACCAACCATACCTTTTTATATACAATAGCGGCAATTTTACTGGCAAGCGCCCTGCTCTACGCCTCGCTTATCATGATCGTAAACCTCTTCAAACTGCAAAATCACTCCAGTTCCTCAAAAGGAATGCTCTTTGCACTGATCGCCTTTACACTAACACTCATCGCCGCACTCTACCTTTTGACAACCCTTACAGGGGGGATGGAAGGTGCTTACTATCTGCAAATCAAAGAGGCACACTACTCTTTCGCACTCTTTGGATGGGTAGCGCTGCTCATCGTCTCCATCTCCTTTCAAGTAGTAGAGATGTTTTATGTCACACCCGCTTACCCCAAAATAATCAGCAACTACTTTACAGCTACGATTTTAACACTGCTTGCGCTAAAAGTGTTTGGTATATTTCAAGGCTTTGCACATTACATCGACCTGCTCATTGCTGTACTTTTCATACTCTATGCAGCCGTCACCATCCACCGACTCTACAAACGCAAACGTCCCACTTCCGATGCCACCGTCTGGTTCTGGCGCTTAGGGATGGGACTGCTCATTGTCACGATGTTACTGCTGATAGCCCAAAACTTCACACTAAACGCTACCGTCAAACAACTCTCCTACGGTACATTCACACTCTTTGCCCTTAGCATCGTCTTTGCGATGGTTTATAAAATCGTACCCTTTTTGGCTTGGTTTCACCTCTCCAACCAAGGCTACATGAAAGCACCGCTGATGCACGACATCATCCATCCAAAACGCATCAAAGTACACTTCTACCTGCACAGTGCTTTGCTGGCAAGTTTTTTGTTAAGCTTTGTCATACCGACACTTTTTTACCTCTGTGGAATATTGACTCTGATCTCATTCGGATGGCTTTTGTATCATCTTGGCTATGCCATTTACATTTACAGACATACACAAAAACATAGTGAAAAGATTTCATGGTAAAAGATGAAAAAAATTATCTTATATGCTCCGGGGATATATCTTTTTCTATACCTTCTTTTCATCTACCTCTCTCCCCTGAAATATCATGAGAGCGACTTTGACAAAAACGGTTTTGTAAGCCTTTTTGAACTATTCACCTCCATTGACATCCAAAAAGAGAAGGTAGAAACAGACGGTAAAACCTGCACAGTCTATGTGCGGTTAAAAGATGGTCTGCCACTCTTTGAAAGATGTGAAAAACTCCCCAAAGCCGATCTTGTCATCATCGACAAATCAAAACAAACACTCTCCCTCTCCAAAAACGGTACAATTTTTAAAACATACCATATCGCACTCGGAGGCAATCCAAAAGGACACAAACAGCAAGAAGGAGATCAAAAAACACCCGAAGGCAACTACATACTCGACTATAAAAAAGCCGACAGCGCCTTTTACAAAGCGATACACATCTCTTACCCAAACAAAAAAGATATCCAAAATGCACAACAACACGGCGTTTCACCCGGTGGATTCATTATGATACACGGACAAAAAAACGGCTTTGGATGGTTGTCGTTTCTTACCCAAAAATACAACTGGACAAACGGCTGCATCGCCCTGACCAACGAAGATATGGAAGAAGTCTGGCAAAGCGTCAAAACACCTGTACCCATTAAAATCTTACCGTAAAAAGGAGATAAAACTATATGAAAGCATCAGAAATCGATAAACTATTTGACGATAATCAAGAAGATGTATTAGAATATTTTGATACTTCGAAAGTCAAAATGATAAACGAAGAACCTAAAAGGATCAATATAGACTTTCCAACATGGATGGTAAAATCCCTTGACAGAGAAGCTCAGCATATTGGAGTAAGCCGTCAGGCAATCATCAAAATGTGGTTAGCTGAAAAGTTACAGACATTAAACTGAAAACAATAGGAGTATCATTATACTCCCTCTTTTCAACCTCTAACCAACTTTTCGATAAAATATCCCAAATTTGACTCAGGGGAAAGTTTTTGATCACACTAAAAGAAGCGCTCTCACTTCCGAAAAATGAAATAGCTGCATTAAAAGAAGATTTACGCAAAAAGATTGCAGAGAAGAAAGACCTCGGCGCTTATGTCGAGCAACTGACAGACACCGATCTGGCAGAGTTTGGCGAAGGTATCCCCATCGCCATCAAAGACAATATCCAGGTAAAAGGCTGGAATATTACCGCCGCTTCCAATATCCTTCAGGGCTACGTTGCACCCTACAATGCAACCGTCATCGACAAAATGCTTGGTGCAGGTCTGGCACCTTTCGGACGTACCAACATGGACGAATTTGCGATGGGGAGTTCCACGGAAAGTTCTTTCTACGGTAAAACCCGCAACCCGCATAACCCCGACTGCGTACCCGGCGGAAGCAGCGGCGGAAGTGCCGCAGCGGTAGCAGGCGGTATTGCCATCGCCGCACTAGGAAGCGACACGGGAGGAAGTATTCGACAACCGGCTGCATTTTGCGGATGTGTCGGGATGAAACCCACTTACGGCAAAGTCAGCCGTTACGGTCTTGGAGCTTATTCAAGTTCTCTCGATCAAATAGGACCTATCACCCAAAACGTAGAAGATGCGGCGATTCTTTACGACATCATCGCAGGTCATGAGCCTAAAGACTCAACCAGTGTAAACATACCTCATGAAAAAGTAAGCGATAAAATCGACGCCGATCGTAAACTCACCATCGCCGTTATCGACAACTATATGGAAGAAGCAGGTGAAGAGGTACGCAAAGCGACACAAGAAGCGATCAAAGCACTCGAAGATGCAGGGCATACCATCATCCATAAAAATATGATCAACTCCAAATATGACGTCGCAACCTACTACATCATCGCCACCGCAGAAGCAAGTACCAACCTCAGCCGCTATGACGGTGTACGTTACGGTAACAGAGCAGAAGCCGAAAGCCTCAAAGAGATGTATCTCAACACACGTTCTCAGGGATTTGGCGAAGAGGTAAAACGACGTATCCTGCTAGGTACCTTCGTCCTAAGTTCCGGATACTACGACGCATACTACATCAAAGCACAAAAAGCCAGACACCTCATCAAAGCACAGTTTGAAGAGATCTTCAAAGAAGCCGATCTTATTTTCATGCCGGTTTCCCCTACTCCGGCATTTACATTCGGTAGTAAGAAAGATCCGCTTGAAATGTACCTCAGCGACATCTATACCATCGCTGTAAACCTTGCAGGGCTACCTGCCCTTTCACTGCCTATCGGTACGTCCTCTAACGGCTTACCTATCGGCGCACAATTTGTCGCCAAAGCTTTTGACGAACAAACACTCTTTGACGGCTCCATGAGTCTGGAAAATATTTTAAAACAAAAGGCATAACCGTGAAAATCCGACAAAAAGCACTCACTTTCGAAGATATACTACTCGTTCCTCAGTATTCTGAAATACTCCCCAAAGAGGTGGATATCAAAACGATCCTTACCAAAAATATCAAACTCAATATCCCTTTCGTTTCAGCGGCAATGGATACGGTCACAGAACATCAGGCAGCTATCAAAATGGCACGTCTGGGCGGTATCGGTATCATCCA
>Ga0256843_1002060_pt1 | contig 15063 bp, 17 predicted proteins | sample AlvinellametaG_FD_191572 | JGI IMG/M metagenome (GOLD analysis project Ga0256843, IMG submission 191572) | Pompeii worm associated microbial communities from hydrothermal vent at the East Pacific Rise, Pacific Ocean - Alvinella | ecosystem: Host-associated > Annelida > Integument > Unclassified ... | reverse complement strand
CAAGCTCTGGAAAGTGGTCTACAAGTTCTATCTCAATATCGAAAAAGGAGGATTGCCCTTTATCGTCTTTACCACGACCGATGATATTACCCGTCAGATGGACGTCATTACCAAGCTCTATGTCGAGCTTTATAAATAAGCGGGTATATTATTAGAGCACAATAATCGAGGGGAAGGAAAATCAGGCATGAAGAAACTAGCCTTGACACTGCTGCTGATCTGGGGGGCATTGGCCCCTCTGTCGGCCGCGACACGGACCGATGTCAACGTCCTGGAGGCAACGGAGAATATCCGCTACCTGAGTCAGGAGATCACCAAAAGCTATCTCTATCTCTATGCCAATCCCAAAAAGAAAGAGATGAAGGCAGAGATACAGAGGATGCTCAACGAGTTGGTAGAGAGTATCCGGACCATTTCGATCTCGACGAGTGATGAGGATACCCGAAACGTTCTCGAGTTTCTGATTTACAGCAAGGATCAGATCGAAGAGCTGGTGAAGGAAAAGCCGGATAAAGAGAAGGCGGCGTTGATGCTTGACTACAGTGAGACGCTTCTGGAAGGAGCCAACTCCATCGCCAAAGCGCACAAATACGCCTTCAGTGAAAGTGAGAAAATGTTGATGAAGAGTAAGCGGATCGAATATCTGCTCGAACGAAGCGCCAAATACTATATGGCCCTGGGAATAGGGCTGGGCAGTGAGATCAACCGCAGACAGATGACCGAAGCGATCAAAATGCTGGAGGGGAATCTCCAGGATCTGGAGGCGTACGCCTATCCTGCCCAGATGCAGAAGCCTCTGGGTGCGCTGCGGCGATCCTGGGACGTGACGAAGAGTATCTTCGATCGGCGGGACAAGATGTTCGTTTCCAACCTTCTGGTTCTTTCGAGCAGCGAGGTGGAGTCGATTACCCGAGAGTTCATTCTCTATCACAGAAAAACAAGATAGCAGGAGTCGACGATGAAAAAGATCAATCAGAAAGTCCTCTTCTTCCTGCTGCTGGTCCCCACCATACTGATTATCGGGGCACTCTCGTGGTACGGCTATCAGACCTTTACCGCCTATCAAAAGGATCAGAAGAACCTGACACAGCTTCGGAAAGTCTCAACCGGATATCGTTTGCTGCAGGCGTTGGGCCAAGAGCGTCTTGAGAGTGCGCTTTTCCTGGCTTCCGGGAAAAAGGGAACCCAAAAGAAACTGGCCAGAGCCCGCCAGAGCGTCGACAGCGCTCTGAAAGAGATCGAGGCGACCGGAACAAAGAAGGTCCAGTCCCGGATCGGAAGTATCCGTAATGAATTGCAGTCCGTCCGGAGCCGGGTGGACGCTATGAGCCGGGACTACAGGGCGATTTTCGTGGACAGTTTCCAAAAGAAGATCTTTGTGCCCGCCGCCGCGATCTACGGGCAGCAGGTCCGTTCGCTGGAAGATCCGGCCGCGGCACGCTATCTGGGATATGATCAGCGCCTGGCGGCTCTCTACGGCGATAACGAACTGGAACGGAGTTATCTCTCCTATCTTCTGGCGGCCTCCAAGCCGATGGGCGTGGAGGATCTGAAACTCTGGGACGGTCTGATCTCCAACGATGCTCTACCCGCAGACCGTACGATCAAAAACCGTGAACTTCGTCGTAAGCTGGAGCAGATTCTCCAGCCGAAGAAGTATACCAATCTGATCGATTCCGATCGCCAGAAGGTTCTCTACGGAATCAACAACGGCAAATATCCGCTCACAGCCCGGCAGTGGGCCAAAGCCGCCGATACGCGTCTGAAAAAGCTCAACGAGGTTCACAAGATTCTCCAGGGCAGCGCGGAGCAAGGGGTCCGGGACCTGATCGAGACGGGAAAAACCCGCTGGATGCAGTATGCGATTGCCGTCTCCTTCTTCCTGCTGCTGCTGATTATTCTCAGCGTCATTTTCTACAACATGAGCAAAGAGTCCAAACTGCTGGACGAGACGCTGCGGAATATCCAGTTTGAGCTGGATCCGAGGAAGAAACGTGAGCTTCAGGCAATTGTCGAGAGCCGGGACCTGGCGGCGATCTACCACTTCCTGGGAGAGACCATCGTCGAGGCCAATCAGGCCAAGGACCTCTTCCTCGCCAATATGTCCCATGAGATTCGCACGCCGCTTAACGGAATCGTCGGCTTTACCCAGTTGTTGAAAAACACCCCCTTGAGCCCTGATCAGGAGGAGTTTATCTCGGTGATTGAAAGCAGCTCGGAAAACCTGCTCAATATCGTCAACGATATTCTCGACCTCTCCAAGATCAATGCCAACAAGGTTGAACTGGAGCAGATTCCCTTCAATGCGCTGGAGAAGTTTGAGGATGCGGTAGAGTCCTACGGGGCCAAGGCGGCACAGAAAAACATCGAATTCGGTGTCTTTGTCGATCCCGAACTGCCCAAGACTCTGGTGGGAGATCCCACCAAGATATCCCAGGTTATCGTCAACCTGGTCAGTAACGCCATCAAATTCACCAGTGCCAACGGAGAGGTGGACGTCATCATCGAGAAACGCGCCGAGACGTCCACCGACGCGACGATCTATTTTGCCGTCAAAGATACGGGAATCGGTATTTCACAGGAGCAGAAAGAGAAGATCTTCGAAGCCTTCTCCCAGGCCGATGCGGGTACCAGCCGCAAGTATGGAGGAACCGGTCTGGGATTGGCGATCTCCAGCAAGCTGGTCGAGCGGATGGGAGGAGATCTGGATATCGAGAGCGAACCGGGTGAGGGATCGACCTTCTTCTTCACCCTGACGCTGCCCAAGGGAGCGGATCAGGAGAAAGTCAAGCCGGATATGGAAGGGCTCACCGCAGCCATCGTCCTGCCGGAGAAGACCCCCGAGCGGATGAGCGACCAGAATCTGAAACGCTATGCCGAGTATTGCGGGGTCGACTTCCGGATTCTTCACTATGACGACATTTTTGATCGTGAAGAGATTGAACTGCCCGATGTGTTGTTTGTCGATCATCTGTTTGTCCGGCGGGGTCGGGAGCTTGATATGTTCCTCGATCTCAAGTCCCATGTGGTGCTTCTGACCACCGGGGAGATGAAGAAAGAGGCCGAAGCGGTAACCGATCGGGTGAGCAAAATCATCTACAAGCCGGTCAATTTCTCAAAAACGCTCCGGGCTTTCGAAGCGGTCAAAGAACGGGGGGAAAAGCCTCAGGTGGCTGTGCAGAAACCCGAAGAGGAGAAGTTCGAGAACCTTCGGATCCTGGTGGCGGAAGACAATCCCATCAACCAGAAACTGATTCGTACCACCCTGGAGCAGTTCGGGGCCCACGTCACGCTGGCTTCCAACGGTTCCGAAGCGTTTGAACTGCGCAAACAGAACGATTACGATCTGATCTTCATGGATATCCAGATGCCGGTGATGAACGGAATTGAGGCGACCAAGGAGATTCTCCACTATGAACAGGTCAATCATCTCAAGCATGTCCCGATTGTCGCGCTGACGGCCAATGCCCTGGCCGGTGACCGGGAGCGTTATATCGAGGCGGGAATGGACAACTACATCCCCAAACCGATCAACCTGGCGGACCTGAAAAATCTGATTGAAATGTACCATCCCCACAAACAGCAGGAGGCTTCCGAAGCTTCCGCCGAGGAGGAACACGCCGAGGCGTCTTCCGTATCGGCGGAGAGTACAGAAGAGGTTTCTCAGGAGCGGAGCGGGGCCGAAGAGCCCGTATCCCCGGAGAGAGAACAGATCGATGTAATGCTTTTTGTCCGTTCGCCGATTCTGGCCAGAATCTATCGCCGGATGCTGGAGAAACAGCATCTCAGTGTCGAGAGTGTCGAGAGTGAAAGTGATCTGGTCGATGCGTTGGATCGCAAACATTACCGTTATGTTCTGCTTGACGGAGGCAGTCTGGACCTGGAAGACTCCGAGTGTCTGCTGATCGAAACGATGGTGGAAGCCGGTGTCGAGCCCTATATCCTGGTTACCGATGAAGCCTCCGGAACCCACCCCTGTGCCGATACGATTGTGGTCTCTCATTTCCCCGAAGAGATCCGTCGACGTCTCAGAAAGGGGTAGCGGTCTCTTTTCTCTCCCATATCCCGGAATATCCGGGATGTGCTACCTAGGTAGAATTCCTTTCTTCTCTTCTCGGCTATAATCTCTTTCAAACGAAACAAAGAAGGAGTGAAAATGTCGACAATGCAAGTTGTATGTCCCCATTGTATGAAAGTCAATCGCCTGCCGAGAAAGGAGCAGTATCTCAAAGCGGTCTGCGGTCACTGCAAACACTCTCTGCTGGAGAATCAACCTGTCGAGGTAGATGCGGCAGGTTTCGCTCATGTACTGGAGAAGAGTGATCTCCCGATCGTCGTGGATTTTTGGGCGCCCTGGTGCGGGCCCTGCCGGATGATGGCTCCGGCCTTTGCCCAGGCGGCGGCCCAGATGCCCCTCAAGGCCCAGTTTCTCAAGGTCAATACCGAAGCCAATCCCCAGCTGGGCGCCCAGTACGGTATCCGATCCATTCCCACGATGATTGCCTTTAAAAACGGTCGGGAGCTTGACCGGGTCAGCGGAGCGCTCAGTGCCGACCAGATTGTTCAGTGGGTGAGCCGGTTTGCGTGATAGCGTTCAGCGTTGAGTGCTGAGCGTTGAGATTTCTATCTGATTGAACAAGCTATGACTTGACAAATTCTGCCAGCCCTATAAAATTCCTAATTCCTAATTCCTAATTCCTAATTCCTAATTCCTAATTCCTAACCTATGCTACAATCCTCCGAAAGGAGTGTCACGATGGGTAGCAAATCTCTGCTGCTTCTGGAAGATGATCAAAATCTGAGTGAAACGATTGTGGATTATCTTGAAGAGCACGGTTACGAGGTGACCCCCGTCTATGACGGGGAGACGGCGGAGGAGAAGCTCTATGAACGCCGGTATGATCTGCTGTTGCTGGATGTCAATGTTCCGGGGTATGACGGGTTTGAAGTTTTGAAAAGGGCCCGGGAAAACGGGGTGGAGACACCGGCGATCTATATCACTTCCCGTCGCAGCGTGGAAGATCTGGAAGAGGGGTTTCACAGCGGCGGGGATGACTACCTGCGCAAACCCTTTGCTCTCAAAGAGCTTTTGATACGGATTGAGACGCTGATTGAACGGGCCTTCTACCATCGCAGAAGTGAGCGGATCTCCGTTGCGGAGGGGTGGAGTTATGATCCGCGCAGCCGGACGCTGACAGGTCCCTCGGGTGAAGAGACACTGGGAGGTAAAGAGGCGATACTTCTGGAGCTGTTTCTGAAACATCCGGGCGACGTGTTGAGTCATGAGCGGATCTATGCGGCTCTCTGGGCATATGATGAGACTCCCAGCGATAACGCATTACGGACCTATGTAAAGAATCTGCGCCGACGCATCGGCAAAGAGAGGATCATCAGTGTCAAGAAACAGGGGTACCGGTTTATTGCTCCGGAGTGAACGTAAGAGTTTCCGACGTTTTCTGGCGCTGTATGCGTTACTGATGGTGGGGATTTTCACGCTCTCCTCCTACGTCTACTACCGCTATCGGGAGCAGCTGATGCTTACCGGTACCAAAAGCCGAATGATCGATTACGCTGCCGAGCAGATCCGTCGTCTGCGGGAATTGCATTACGCATTTCCCTACGAACGGCGCTATCCCAGAGACCGACGGTTTCGCAGTGCCATTTATGATCTGGAGTATGTCCGGATCTTCTCGACGCTTCACAGTGATCGGGTCGATTTTCTTCAGGATGTCTATCGGGAGAACGGGTATATCTATTTTGTCAAACTTCTCGACAGCTACTATCTGGGAGCCAAGTATCTCTTTATCGAAGTTCCGGAGGATCGAAGTTGGCTGAGAGAGACAGTGGGGCGCATCGCTGCGGCGGGAGTGCTGCTGGGACTCCTGCTGACACTGCTGGGGTATTATCTGGCGCACCTCTTTGTCCGGCCTATGCGCCGCTCCATCGAACTGCTCGACGGTTTTATTCAGGATACGACCCATGAACTCAACACGCCTTTGAGCGCTATCTTGGGCAATATCGAGATGATTGACAGAGGAAAGCTGGCAGATCGGGATCGCAAGCGTTTTGAACGCATCGCTCTGGCCGCCCGAACCGTCTCCACGCTCTATGAAGACCTGAAGTTTCTGACCCTGGAGCGGCACCGACCGATTCAGAACGAGTCGCTGGAACTGAAAGCGCTTCTGGAAGAGCGTCTGGAGTTTTTCGCCCTGGCGATTCGCAGCAAGAGCATCGTTGTGAAACGGGACCTCTCCGAAGCCCATATTATCGCCGATCGGCGTCTTATGGCGCGTTTGATGGACAATCTGCTCTCCAATGCCGTCAAATACAATCGTCGGGGCGGGACCATTCATGTCCGTTTGTCTCCCGGATTACTGGAGATTGCCGACAGCGGTGTGGGAATGGAGCCGGAGGAGCTGGAAGAGATTTTCGAGCGCTATCGACGCTTTAACGAGAGTGAAGGGGGCTTCGGACTGGGGCTGGATATCGTTCGACGTATTGTGGAAGAGTATGGAATGCAGATCAAAATAGAGTCGGAAAGAGGAAAGGGGACCCGCGTAATACTCCGTTGGGGAGGTGAAGAGACGTGAGAAGGAGGGATCGATGATTCCGGGACGGATCGGGGTAGGGCTCATCTGCTGCATAATAGTGAATGCCGGAAGCTTTGAGCGAAACTGTATTCCCTGTCATCGACAGAGAGAGGTTCCTCTGCGTCAGACCTTCATGAACGCTTTGCTGATCTACAGCGGTAAAGAGAACATGAAGGCGGGCCTCTTCTACTTTTTGCGTCATCCGAGTATTGAAACATCGGTGATGGGAAAAGCCTATTTCCGAAGCCATCGACTCAAAGCGCCGAGTCGACTTTCCGACAAAGAACTCTATGAGGCATTGGATGAATTCTGGGAGCGTTACAAGGTGATCGGTCGTTTGGAGTAGAAGAGCCTTCTTGCTCAGATACACGATAGTTTCACAATTTTCTGCTACAATTACACCGTAATCAAACTTCAAGGAGTCTACATGAAAAAAATCGCATTGACAATGATCTTCGCCGGTGCCACTCTGATGGCCGCAGACGGAGCTGCTCTCTACGCCAAGTGTGCCGGATGCCACGGTAAAAATGGTCAAACTCCCGCCCTGGGCAAGTCCGCTAAAATCGGTGGTCTGGATACCGCTACCATCATGAAAGATCTGGAGGGTTACAAAGCCGGTACCCTGAACAAGCACGGAATGGGTGGCGTGATGAAGGGGCAGGCTGCTGCTCTGAGCGAAGACGATATGAAAGCTCTGGCTGACTACATCAGCAAGCTCAAGTAATTGTCATCCCGGCGGCTTCGGCGGCCGGACTCTCTTCGATTTTCTTTTCCCTGTTTTTCAACCATGTTTATATCTTCCCAACATTAGGATAGCTTTGCTACAATCGTCCCAGTTCATAGATAGGTGACGGTGATGAGACATTATCTCTTTTTTTTATTGTTCCTCCCGCTGATAGTGACCGGAATGGAGCGAGGCGGCACGCCCAACGCCCTGATCAACGAGGAGTCCCCCTATCTGCAGCAGCACGCCCGCAATCCGGTGCACTGGCTGCCCTGGGGCAGGGCGGCCCTGGAGAAGGCGAAGCGGGAGCACAAGCTGATCTTTCTTTCCATCGGCTACAGCACCTGCCACTGGTGCCATGTGATGGAGCGGGAGTCCTTCGAGGATCCGGAGGTGGCGAAACTGCTCAACCGCTACTTCGTCGCGATCAAGGTGGACCGGGAGGAGCGTCCCCAGATCGATCGCTACTACCAGAGCGTCCATCGCCTCATGACCCGCCGGGCCGGGGGATGGCCCCTGACGATCCTGATGACGCCCGATCGCCGGCCCTTCTTCGCCGCGACTTATCTGCCCAAAGAGGAGCGCTACAACCGGCCGGGCCTGCTGGATCTGCTCCGCTCCGCGGCCGAAGTGTGGCAAAAAAAGCCCGAAGAGATCGAGTCGATCGCCTCACGGATCGACGGGGCGATGCGGCGGATGCGAGAGCGGGGAGAGAGCGCCGCGCTCTCTTCGGATATGAAGGCGCGGCGACTGGCGAAGCGCTTCGTCGAGGCGCTGGAGCGCAACTTCGACCGGAAGTACGGAGGCTGGGGGATGGAGCCCAAGTTCCCCCGGGCCGCGACCCTGAATGCGCTGCTGAAGATCTATGAGCTCACCGGCGACCGCCGGGCGCTGCGGATGGCGGATCGGAGCCTGGAGGCGATGGCTCTGGGCGGGATCTACGACCAGGTGGAGGGGGGCTTCTACCGCTACAGCACCGACCGCAAGTGGCGGATCCCCCACTTTGAGAAGATGCTCTACACCAACGCCGAGCTCCTGGAGGCCTACGCCCTGGCGGCCCGGATCACCGGACGACCCCTCTACCGCCGGATCATCCGGGAGACGGTGGCGGTGCTGGAGCGCTACTATCGCGACGGCAGCGGACTCTTCTACGGGGCCAGCGACGCCGACAGCCTCATCCCGGGCTCCGGGGAGAGGGAGGAGGGCTACTACTACACCTACCGCTACGACGAGCTGCTCCCGCGGCTCCAAAAGGCCGGGATCTCCGATCCCGCCGAAGCCCTGGCCGCCTACGGCATTACCGAGAACGGCAACTTCATCAAATTCCGCTCCAACCCCTTCCTGGCGCGGGAAGGTGGGGGCAATCCCCGGGTGCGCACGATCCTCCGGGAGCTTCGCCGCCACCGCCCCTATCCCTTCATCGACCGTAAGCTCCAGGCCTCCTGGAACGCGCTGCTGATCCACGGCCTCTTCGCCGCCGCTTCCGTGGACCGCCGCTACCGGAAGCTGGCGCTAAAGACCCTGGAGAGCCTCTACGCACAGCTCTATATCGACGGCAGGCTCTACCACCAGAAGCTCCCGGGCAGGGCCCCGAAAGTTCCGGCACTGCTGGAGGATTACAGCTTCCTCATCGCCGCGACTCTGGACGCCTATGACGCCACCGGGGAGTCCCGCTGGCTGGAGCGGGCGGTGAAACTGGCCGGAGCGGTCAAGGCGCACTTCTACGACACGAAGGAGCAGCGCTGGTTTGACAGCGAGGGGGAGTTTCGCAATCCCCTGGATCTGGAGGGGGGCGCCTACCGCAGCCCCCTGGCGGTCCTGGCCGACGATTTTTTGCGCCTGGCGCTCTATACCGGCAAGCCGGACTACCGGGAGCAGGCCCGGAAGATCCTCCGCCGCGACGGGGCGATCCTGGCCGACTATCCCCAGGCCGCCCCGACGGGCCTCCTGGCCGCTCTGGCGGAGCGGGAAGGCTATGTGCTGCTCAAGCTCCCGGCCTCCGAGTTTGCGACGCTACGGCGAGAGATCGAAGCGACGGTCGGCTACCCCTTTCTCCTCTTCCGTCGAGTCGACGACTCTCTCCTGCAGGCCTGCCGCATCGACCGTTGCTTCCTCTATGAACGCAACGCCACGAAGTTCGTGAAGGAGCTGAAAAAACGGCTGAAACCGGAGAGCCGATAGGGTAGGGACGTCTCTTCTATATTCTTCCGATCGTCTCCGATCCCTTTGCTATAATGACTTCATGAAAACGATCGGGGAGCTTCGGGATTATTTGAGTGATCGCCTGCCGGGGACCCGTATATGGCTCTTCGGCTCCCGGGCGCGTGGAGAGGCGGCGGAGGGGTCGGATATCGATATCGCCGTAGAGTGCGACGGATCCGGTTGCGAAATACTGAGCCTTCTTCGCATGGAGATCGAAGAGTCCAATCTCCCCTGGAAAGTCGACCTGGTGGATCTCGACCGAGCCCCCTGGCTTCGGGAGAGAGTCGAAAAGGAGGGGATACGGTGGCTTTAGAGAAAAAGCTGGAGGATTTCGGATCGGCGTTGAAACGATTGCGGGAAGCGCATCGTAGAGCGGAGGAGAAGAGAGGAGACGAACTTTACGAATTTCTGAGGGATTCGACGATTCAGCGTTTCGAGTTTACTCTGGAGATCGGCTGGAAGACGATGAAAAGTTATCTTCTGGAGATCGAAGGGATCGAGTGTCGCTCTCCCAAATCCTGCATCCGGGAGTTTCTCGCTGCCGGGCATATCGATTCGGATCGGGCGCTCCGCCTTCTGGAGATGGTCGACGACAGGAATCTGGCTACCCATACCTATCACGAAAGTGTGGCGGAGGAGATTTTCAGCCGGATCGGAGAGTATCTGGAGATACTTGAAGCCGTGTATGGGGAAATAGAGAAAAGCTCTTCATCTCAATTATGAAGGAGGAACGATGAATGCGACACTCAAAAAGGCGGCCCTGCTTCTGCTCACGGCCCTGCTGACCCTGACGGCCCAGGCCCAGGAGAAGGAGAAGAAAGTTCGGTGGAAGATCGCTACCACCTGGGGGAGTACCCTGACCCCCATCATCACCGGACCGGAGAACATGGCCCGCTATGTCAAGGAGATGAGCGGCGGCACCTTCGAGATCAAGGTGGTCCCGGCCAACAAACACAAAGCCCCCATGGGGATCTTCGATATGGTCCGGGGCGGCCAGTACGAGATGGGGCACACCACCTCCTACTTCTGGAAGGGCAAGGACATCGCGCTGATGCCCTTTACCACCATGCCTTTCGGGATGACCGCCCCGGAGCGGATGGCCTGGATGGAGTTCGGGGGCGGTAAGGAGCTGATGGAGAAGGCCTACGCCAAGTACGGGCTGCTCTCCTTCCAGGGGGGCAATACCGGCAACCAGATGGGCGGATGGTTCAAAAAGGAGATCAAGACACTTGATGACCTCAAGGGGCTGCGGATGCGGATCCCCGGCTTTGCCGGGGAGGTGATCTCCAAGCTCGGGGTCTCCGTGACCAACATCCCCCCGGGAGAACTCTACACCGCCCTGGACCGGGGGACCATCGACGCCTTGGAGTGGGTCGGACCCGGCATGGATATCAAGATGGGCTTCCACAAGATCGCCCCTTACTACTACACCGGCTGGCACGAGCCCGGCGCCGAAGCCCAGTTTCTGGTCAACAAAAAGGCCTATGACAAGCTGAGCGAGCGTCATAAAGCGATCCTGCGCAACGCTATGCGCCTGGCGGCCTATCGGATGTATATCGAGTTCTACCACGAAAACAGCGAAGCCTGGGCCAAGATGAAAAAAGAGTACCCCCACATCAAGGTCCGCACCTTCCCCAAGGAGATCATGGACCGCCTGCGCCAGGCCAACGAAGAGCTCATCGCCAAATACAGCGCCGAAAATCCTCTCTTCAAGGAGATCATCGACTCTCAGCGGGCCTATATGAAAAAGGCCCGAGCGTGGACGATCATCTCCGATCTGGATTATATTCAGGGGAAGTGAGAGGACCGGGCCGCCGCTTCGTTGTGATTCTTAGGGCTTCTGCTCCTCGTTAGCACTTCTGAATTATCTTTTCTGACCATCTGCGCAATTTCCCGATCTGAGAGCGTGTCGGGGTCGAAGACTCTGTATGGTTTCTTCAGTCGGCAGCAGTCGAAATAGCGTGATGCGTAACGTTGTTTTTTCATGGAAATCCGGTACTTGAGATCATCTATGGCTTCTCGGATCGGGGTGTAGAGCTTCTGATGGGTTTTGGAGTCGATCTCTCCGGAGCGAACTCTTCTGCGCAGAGCCAGGCGCTGCTGCCGGAGATCCTCCAGCTGATCGGCGTATTTGCGATCCAGCATCTTTTCGTAGGCAGCGATTTTGTCGGCGTAGTGTTTGATGCGCTCGGCGTTGTAGTAGTGGTAGAGGATGTTGCGTACCGCCAGGGGGAAGATATTGATCTCATCCTCGGTTGGGCGATAATCCGGTGAGTCGTCGTAAAAGAAGTGTTTACGATGGAATTTATCGGAATAGGCGTATATCATCGCCGCACTGATGCTGGTGATCTGCCGGTAGTCCCCGCCGCAGTTCATCGTCACCGGTTTGTGCAGCGTGACGTTCCAGCCGACGGAGTGGTTTCGCCGGACATTGCCGAAGGGCTCGTCGTTGTAGGTCACGACGGCTTCAAAGAGTGTACCGTCGTGACGGAATCGTAGTGTGCGTTCTTTGTTCATTATCTTTACCTCCTGATATGAGGCAATAAAACGGATTTTCGTCAGAGTGTGGCGAAAGAGGGTTTTATTGTCCTGGGAATGTCGAACGGATGCGACACATTTTTTCATCCGTTCCAAAGTGTGTCTCTCGATGGAGACATTGGTAGTATAGCGAAAGGGAGTGACAGCATGGTGTCACCTGCCCATGATAGACGCAAAAAGGGGGAAGGTTTATCTCTATTGGATTGGAGCTTTTTCTAAGGGTTGATTTTTTCTCCTGCTTTCGCTTCGAGAGCTGCAATGCGCTTTTGCAGGTCAGTGATCTTTTGGTTGAGTATTTCGATTTTAGGATTGATCTCCTCGTTCATAACCTGTTTCACCTGGTCCTCATAGGAGAATGTGAAGTTGATCTTCCGTTCGATCTGCCATATTCCGTAAAGCAGGCCGCCGACCAGAGCGAAGGAGAGAATATATCCGATAAATTTTTCCATACTTTTCATATCGCGTTCCTCCAATGAGTTGATAGTCGCTATGGTAATCCCCCCGAAAATCTCTTCTTCCCAAAAGTAGAAAATTCCAATAGACTAAGAGCAGGAGTTTTCTATGAAGAAGTCACGATTTACGGACAGCCAGATTATGGCGATATTGAAGCAGGCAGAGAGCGGTGTGCCGGTGGCTCAGCTGTGCCGGGAACACGGTATGAGCAGTGCGACCTTTTATAACTGGCGGGCCAAATACGGCGGGATGGACGTTTCGATGATGAAACGGCTCAAGGAGTTGGAAGAGGAGAACCGAAGACTCAAGAAGATGTACGCCGAAGAGCGCCTCAAAGCCGAGATCGTCCAGGAGGCCTTGGAAAAAAAGTGGTGAGGCCGTCTTCGAGAAAGAAGATGGCCCAACGCGCCGTCAAGGAGAGAGGTCTCTCTATTCGCCTGGCCTGCAAAGCCTTTCGTATCAGTGAGTCCTGTTACCGCTATGAGGCCAAACTGAATCGAGAGAACGAAGTGATCGCCGATTGGCTGATCCGTTTGACGACAACCTATCGAAACTGGGGCTTTGGTCTTTGTTTCCTCAACCTGCGTAACGTCAAAGGCTTTGGATGGAATCACAAACGGGTCTATCGCATCTATCGGGAACTGGAACTCAATCTGCGGATCAAACCCAAACGACGAATCAAACGCGACAGGCCCGAATCCCTGGGCACGGCCCTTAAACCCAACGAGGTCTGGTCGATGGATTTCATGCACGACGAACTGGAAAATGGCAGGAAGTTCCGTCTGCTCAATATTATCGACGATTTCAACCGGGAAGGATTGCAGATCGAAGTCGATTTCTCTCTCCCGGCACCCAGAGTCATTCGCACATTGGAGCGGATCATCGAAGAGAGAGGTAAACCCAACAACATCCGCTGTGACAACGGACCGGAATATATCAGCCACGCGCTTCAAAGCTGGGCCGAGAAACACAAAATTACCCTACAGTATATCCAGCCGGGCAATCCGCAGCAGAATGCCTATATCGAACGCTACAACCGGACGGTTCGATATGACTGGCTCAATAAGCACCTCTTCACGTCACTCGATGAAGTCAGAGAGTATGCAACCAAATGGCTCTGGGTGTATAATAACGAACGCCCACATACGGCGATTGGCGGCATCCCGCCCAGGCAAAAGATGGCCCAGGTGGCCTAGTCTCTACTTTTGGGGGCGGTGGAAAATGGGGGGATTACCAAAGCAAGAGGTTCCAGGTGATAATAATACGGTAGTCGAGCAGATGTGCTTCCCATTGGTGAGCCGTTGAGGAGTCTCCCCCGCCTTCGGATAGAAAAGAGGTTGGATACTCATTCAACATTACTCCAACCTATAACTATCTAACAGCCGTTGAGTGCATGCTGTGTTATAATTTTCGAAATGAGGAGAGGGGATGACTCAAAAAGAGATTCTTGACTTTTTGCGAAAACATCGGGAGTTGTTTGCCAGTAAATACCATATTGAAAAGATAGGTCTCTTCGGCTCATATGCCCGTGATGAGGCGGGAGAAGAGAGTGATATAGATCTTGTAATCCAGACGCCTGTCAGAAGTTTCCGAAATCGTTATGAATTGAAATATTTTCTGGAAGAGAATCTGAAACGGCCGGTAGATATCGGATACATAGATACGCTTCGGCCCTTTGTCCGAAAACGGGTGGAGCGGGAAGTGATCTATTGATCAATGCGTCGATTTTGGACTCTTCCCATCGAATTATCGTCGACTTCAGGAATCTGATCGTTCATGAATACTTTGGAGTGGATGCGGAGGAGATCTGGGAGATCGTACGTGAAGAGTTGCCCATCTTCAAGAAGACTGTTCTTGAAATATGCAGCCGGTTCGACCGAGAGCTGATGAGTGAAATTTTGGAAGATGCGATCGAGACTGCCGTGGGAAAGAGCAGGAAGTTTCTAAAAGAGCTGAAAACAGGTCTGGGGTAAATATGGAGATGAGGAGTTACCCCGGATACTCCGCCTCCAGCTTCGCGTAAAGCTCCTCCGGGTCGATGCCGGGGCGGGCGGAGAGGATCTCCTGCATGACGACATTGTCCTCCCGGCCGTTCCAGACTTTGGTGTAGGTCCCTTCCTTGTAGCCGTGCTCCTGGCGGAAGCGGTTGAGGAGGTTTTTGCCCACATACAGAGCGTAGAGGTTTGCCAGATCCAGGTCGCCCAGGCGGGCGACGTCGAAGAAGCGGGCGGTGAGTTCTTCGGCGGGGGCGGTGGCAAAGAGCGCGGCGACGAAGGATTCGACGGTTGCGATCTGGGCGTAGAGATCTTCGGGCTTCTCTCCCTCTCCCGCTTCGAAGGCCCGGAAGGCGTCGGTGGCGGCGATGCGATCGGCCAGGGCGTCGATGTCGCCGTCACCCTCTGTCGCGTTGAGCCGCAGGGCTTCGCTCATGACGAAGTGCCAGATATCGACCGCTTCGATGCGGATATTGTCGTAGTCGGGCTCGGCGGCGATGTTTTTCCAATGCTTCCAGGGGTAGCTCTCCACCAGTTCGGCGGCTTCCAGCCAGATGCAGCG
>Ga0256843_1002059_pt1 | contig 15063 bp, 11 predicted proteins | sample AlvinellametaG_FD_191572 | JGI IMG/M metagenome (GOLD analysis project Ga0256843, IMG submission 191572) | Pompeii worm associated microbial communities from hydrothermal vent at the East Pacific Rise, Pacific Ocean - Alvinella | ecosystem: Host-associated > Annelida > Integument > Unclassified ... | reverse complement strand
TTGATTTAGATATTCTAAAACCCGTCCCTTAAATTGGTCATTAGTTTCACCACCCATTTCCCTAATAGTTTTAGCTATTTTAAATGTGGATTGGAAATCTATGAAAATTTGTTCATCGTGAAAAATGAATGACCCCACTGGTGAGAGGGTCGTAAATTGAGAGTTAAAAATAGTTTTAACTATCTCCTGATTTGTTTCGAATGTTCTTTTACTTAACGTTTGCATTTTTAATTCTCCTTTGTTTGTGAAGTTATTTTATATTACTATTCTTTACCAATTTAGGCTCCCTATAGAAAGGTTTAAGCAATTCATCAAATTCCTTATGTAGGTCATCTGTAATCATATCATGAACATTATTCAGTTCTTCCATATCTAAAATCAAACCAACATTACCAGCATAAACTAATGTTTCTAGAATCATATAATCTTCTAAGAATTTCCCTTTATAGAAATTGAATAACTCTTTAGATTTAAATATCGGTGTTTCGACACAACTCATATAGATGTAAAGCATCTTAAAGTTTATTATCGAATCTGACATCTTTATAATCTTTGCCATTAAAAGAAGTACTTTAGGAACATCTTCCTTATTGATAAATGTTTCAGTGACATCTATATAGACATGTGATGGGTTGAACTCGATGATTATCTTGTCAAAGATTTCTCTATGTTTAATAATTTTAACATTATCTATTAATGACTTAACAGCTTTCATTTTAAACCCAGATTTAATCTTCTTATTCACCCTATTTGACAATCCAAATTTTCGATTGTTGGGATTACCAATTATAACATCGAAATAATCAAAAAGATTATAATTCTTATGAATATGATATGGGGTATGTGCTATATAGTTTAATCTAGTAACAATAGATTGATAGAGGTTCATTTTAACATTAATGTCATCATTATTAATGTCAGTCATAAAACTTTCTACCTTCTTGAATAGATTATGATGGTTCAAGAAATAATGTGTTGCAAGTTTACTAACAGTATACCCAAGACCAGCAATCTTACCCTTTATACGTTCCACATCATCATTTGTATATTTCGTATCCTCTTCCAGCCTTCGACAATTATTAATCATATATTTAACCAATGTCTTATTCTGAAACCTAATATTAGGGAAGTTTAAATATGCTACAACACCAGCTGAAGTCAACATCAAATTACCCATATTATACTCCAACATTTTAGTTGAGTTTGTGGAATCCATTTCCAACTTAACCACATGTTGGAGTGCCTTATATTTAACTTCTTTAGAACCATTTATAAAGAACTGCAATTCATTAACATACATTGGTGTCAAACCAAAGTATTCATGTACCTCATCCTTCATGTTTCTAAATTCTTTGTCAGTAAATGTTGGGAATTTACTAAAACCCAATCTTCTAAAAATCTTTGTATCTATGTCTTTTATAGAATACACATCGTTTGCTTTAATTATCTCATATAGAGATGCATTTGTCAAGTTCATAATATTTCCTTGGTTTTGTTTATCTAACATTTAATTAACTATTGTAATTATTTTTACGAAACTTGCCAGCTTTAAATTTAATATATACATATAAGTAAAGGAGTGAAAGATGAAAAACATAAAAGATGTTTTTAAACATCATTTAAAAATACCAGTCGATGATAATCTTATCGATAAGTTGGAGAGGTTTATAAACTTCTGGATGAATAAGGGTGAGCATATAGATTTCGTTATCGGTATGACAGTTGGTGAGCAGGAGATAACATATTCAATTTCTGATGAAAATGTATTCTTTAATGATATACTCATGATAGATAATAGACTTCTGAAGAAGGACCTCCATGGGTTAAATTCTATTGATATTAAGAATAGGACAATATCTAACATTAATAATATTACTATTGTTTATTTAATACATCGTATTATCAATAGTAATATTAAGGATAAAGATAAGGCAATTAATAATCTAACGAAGTTATTAATAATGATTCGCATTAGTTCTCTTTTCCATAGGAATTTTGGAGACTTCCTCGTAACTAAAGAAATTGCATTAGCAGCCTCAGAGAAATTACGAGGGAATACAGCCATCAAGAGAATGGGGAATTGGAATAATGTTATATTATATGTAAGTAAAGATAATATGGAGAAAGGCATAAACTTCAAAGATTTACAGAGTGGTGACGATGATGGTCTTTTAACAACTATACAGAGGCTAGCACATAAGGTAAATGGATATTACAATACATACACGGAAGCTATTTATTCCATACGTGAGACTGGTAATGTAATAGGTACTTCCTCCATTATGGTAGATTTTGAAGATGGTGGGAAGATTAGTGAACGTTTAACTAATCCTAATGCCAGAGTTGATAAATTAATAAATATTATAACAAATAAGAATGAGTTTATCAATATGGATATTTTCAACCTTCTACTTCCATATGTTGCGAGGGTTAGTAAGAACCTATGTATTCGAACCCTTACATATATGTCTAACCATTATTTAGAAAATAGTAAAATCATAAGAGAATTTATTTCAAAGGATTTACATATGACTGAAACGTTTATAACTGGAAGTCCTAATAAAGATGAATTGATGGCTAATTTAGATTCCCATATTTTAAGTGTAGTTAAACGTTGGCGTCATGGAAAAACTAAGGATACAGAACTTAACGAAGTCCTAAACCTATCTAAGAATATTATAAAAATATCTGAAGGTAGATTTGGAACTAGTAGGGACGAGGTTTTTATTATAGTATATATTTATCTCAGAACCATATTAACTAAATAGAGAGGGTCTTTCGACCCTCTCTATTTAGTTAACCACGTATTAAATTTAATATAAACTTAAAGGAGATAAAAAATGATTTTATTTTATGAGGACTGGAGTAGATATCCAGATGCAATAGTCGATATATCGACAAAGAATAAAACGTTCCTAAATTTAGCAGGAATATATAAGAAGATGGGGATAAAGAATCATGCATTTCTTTTAGCCCTACATAATCCAGCTTTAAAGGGGGTTGACCCAAGGTCGTCAAAGATTACCATGGTTAATCAATTAATGGTGCAGAAAGAATGTATTGAGAACCCTTGGTATTACTTTAGGGAGGTTGCTGTAGCGCCATCCAAAGCTGGTGTAGGTGGCTCACCCTTCAGAGCCAACAGGGGTAATATAGCTATGATTTGGTTATTCTTTAACAATGTTATGACATTACTAATACAGCCTAGACAAACTGGTAAGTCCTTTGTTTGCGATAGTTTGTCTGGAGGATTATTAAACCTATGGTGTGCGAACAGTAGTATAAACCTTTTAACTAAAGATGATAGTCTTAGAATTGCAACTGTTGCTAGGGTTAAAGAAATTATTGCAGAGATGCCCCCATATTTGAAAATGCGAACAAAGAAAGATAATAATAATGGCGAATCTATAAAGATAGGTTTACTTAATAATGTCTATAACAGTTATGTCGCCCAATCAAGTAAGAAGTTGGCATTTAACGCAGCTAGGGGATTGACTAGTCCGATAGTACATATAGATGAATTTGCATACTTTAATAATATAGCAACCACATTACCAGCCGCATTACCTGCAACAGGTGCTGCAATGGATGAGGCTAAGTTAAAAGGTGTACCACATGGTGTATTATTAACCACAACTGCTGGTTGGTTAGATAGTGAAAGTGGTAAATATGCCTATGATTTTTATAATGATTGTGCACCATGGACTGAAGGTTTCTTTGATGCTAAGAATTTAAAGGAGCTTTTGAAGATTATTCGTTCTAACAGTGGAAGTGATGATGAGACAGTTTTAATAGATATGAACCATAGACAGTTAGGATATACTGACCTTTGGTTGAAGAAAAAGATTAAGGCAGCTAAGGCTAAGAATGAGGAAGCTGAAACAGACTTCCTAAATATTTGGGCAGATGGTAGTAATACATCCCCATTTAGTAAAACACTTTTGGCTAAACTGAAAGCTGGAATAAATGAAGAACCTAATTTAGAGATTACTGAAGCTTCATATATAATAAGATGGTATACTGATGAGGACTTAACAAATGAACAGATGGTTATTGGTTTAGATACCTCAGATGCAGTTGGTAAAGATGACATAGCAATGACAATTCGTAGGGCTAGTAACGGTGAAGTATTAGGGGTATCGCAGATAAATGAAACGAATACAATTAAGTTTGCAAAATGGTTAAGTGAACTCATGATTAAATTTACAAAATCTGTATTGATTATAGAGCGACGTTCAACTGGTACAGCAATCATAGATTATATTATGCAATTCTTATCTGCACGAAATATAAACCCCTATACTAAGATGTTTAACTGGATTGTTCAAGATAAGCTTATCAATGAGAATAGATTTAGAGAAATGTTGACCCATGGAATTGGTGAAGAATTTCAAGATAATCATAGACGTGAGACTGGTTTTGCAACAAGTGCATTTGGACGTGCAGCACGGGATAAACTTTATGGACATAGTATGAAGAAGTCAATGGAATTCACAAATAGTAAAACATATGATAAGAAATTAATAGGTCAGATTATGAACTTAACTATTAAGAATAATAGGATAGACCATAAGAATGGTAAGAAGGATGACCTAGTAATTAGTTGGTTGTTGGGATATTGGTTCTTAGAGGCTGCCAAGAACTTAGAAGTTTATGGTTGGAATACTGATAAAGTATTGAATGAGGTTAAGTATAATAATGTTGCAGATAATAGTAAGGAACGTGGAAAGGCGGATAAAGTAGAGAGGGATAGAAAACAGGTAGATTTCTTACTAGGGAAATTAAAGGATAGTAAGGAGATGTTTAAGGTTAACGTTTTAGTTAATAAAATCCTTAAGTTGAAAAATGGTTTGGGTTCAGATGCTGGTATGTTCTTGAAGATAGATAATGCTATTAAGGAATCATTATTAATAAAAGAGAAGAAAGAACAAGAATCAATATTAGAGGATATAATGCCAGATTGGTAAAACATTGTTTAAATTGACTCATTTATAATTAAAGTCGCAACCTGAGGGTGGCAGTAAAAATCCAAAAAATTGTCAGTTATGGATTTTAAACTGTCATATAATATAAGTGAGATGGGGAAATCTTTTAAACTATTGTTTAGAGTTTATATCATGAATCATATAATATGTATATAGAATGGATTTAATTATTAATATAAACTTAAAGTTAAATGTTTCTATTTGGAGGGTAGAAAGTCTACGGTTCCCACAGTTCCGTGTACCTCAATTTGAGGTACACGGAACTGTGGGATTCTAAAAATAATATCACACTATTAACTAAAGCTACTTAAATCCCTTAATATCTTATTTAGAATATATTTTAAAGTATTCTATCTAGTATCCATGAAATGACCTTACGTAAAAAATGATAGTAATAGAAGATACAATATCTTATTGATACTTAATATAAACTTAAAGTTAAATGATTATCTGATAATCGTATATAGTATACGGTTCCCACAGTTCCATGTACCCCAATTTGGGGTACATGGAACTGTGGGAACCTAAATATAATATCACACTATTAACTAAAGCTACTTAAACCCCCCTAGAAATAATTCTAGGATATATTTTAAAGTATCCTATCTAGTATCTATGAAATAACCTTACGTAAAAAATGATAGTAAAAGACCATGAAATATCTTATTGATACTTAACATAAACTTAAAGTTAAATGTTTCTATTTGGAGCATAGATAGTCTACTGTTCCCACAGTTCCGTGTGCCCCAATTTGGGGCACACGGAACTGTGGGATTCTAAAAATAATATCACACTATTAACTAAAGCTACTTAAATCCCTTAATATCTTATTTAGGATATATTTTAAAGTATCCTATCTAGTATCTATGAAATAACCTTACGTAAAAATGATAGTAAAAGACCATGAAATATCTTATTGATACTTAACATAAACTTAAAGTTAAATGTTTCTATTTGGAGCATAGATAGTCTACTGTTCCCACAGTTCCATGTGCCCCAATTTGGGGCACATGGAACTGTGGGATTCTAAATATAATATCACACTATTAACTAAAGCTACTTAAACCCATAAAAACCATTTTAGGAGATGGGGAGCATAGAGGATTCTAATTGAAGACCATGAAATATCTTATTGATACTTAACATAAACTTAAAGTTAAATGATTATCTGATAATCGTAGATAGTCTACGGTTCCCACAGTTCCGTGTAACACAAATTGTGTTACACGGAACTGTGGGAACCTAAAAATAATATCACACTATTAACTAAAGCTACTTAAATCCCTTAATATCTTATTTAGAATATATTTTAAAGTATTCTATCTAGTATCCATGAAATAACCTTACGTAAAAAATGATAGTAAAAGAAGATACAATATCTTATTGATACTTAATCTAAACTTAAAGTTAAATGTTTCTATTTGGAGGGTAGAAAGTCTACTGTTCCCACAGTTCCATGTGCCCCAATTTGGGGCACATGGAACTGTGGGATTCTAAATATAATATCACACTATTAACTAAAGCTACTTAAATCCATAAAAACCATTTTAGGAGATGGGGACATAGAGGATTCTAATTGAAGACCATGAAATATCTTATTGATACTTAACATAAACTTAAAGTTAAATGATTATCTGATAATCGTAGATAGTCTACGGTTCCCACAGTTCCATGTAACACAAATTGTGTTACATGGAACTGTGGGAACCTAAAAATAATATCACACTATTAACTAAAGCTACTTAAATCCCTTAATATCTTATTTAGAATATATTTTAAAGTATTCTATCTAGTATCCATGAAATGACCTTACGTAAAATGATAGTAAAAGAAGTTACAATATCTTATTGATACTTAATATAAACTTAAAGTTAAATGATTCAATTGGAAACATTTACTGTCTACGGTTCCCACAGTTCCATGTGCCTCAAATTGAGGCACATGGAACTGTGGGAACCTAAAAATAAACTCACATGATTAACTAAAGCTACTTAAACCCCTAAATATAATATTTAGGAAATGCAGACATAAAGGATATGAAATGCAAACAATTAAACTTAAACCAAATGCTACTAGAGGTGATGCGGTAAATTACATACATTCAATAGTAAATAAAATAAAATCAACAAACTTCTCAGAAGAACAAATGGAAGAGGCTAAGAAAGCTAAATATGAAGATGGTAAATATTACGTTAAAACACGCCAACAGGAACAACTTACTGGTACTCAAGGTTACTTTCTTATGAAGACATTAATTAACAATCTTCTTAATACTAGAATTGAATATATAGATTCTATGATACTTGCGGTAGCACTTAATATAAAATCTGACAATTTTAACATTCGTAATATAAAACCTTTAATCGACTCAGATACAATTTCGGAAGGGGATATTATCTATCAAAATAAAGATACCAATAGAGAAGAATTCTATAAACTTAATCAGAGAGGATGTAATATGGTTATCGGCAATACTAAGATACGTAATCTAACACCTCTGAAAATCATCTTCGACTACTATGAACGTTTAGATAGACTCACCACCAATTACGAATTCGACCCCCTTACCACAATTAATGAGTATCGTTCCATTGGTTCAGGTTATACGGCTTTACTTAGAACTAATATTAATAAGTTAGAAAGGGCTACAGACAATAAATTCTCAATAGGATATAATAACATATCTACTTACATTTATAAGATATTAAATTTTGGACATTCATATAATCGTACAGATTTTGATTCAGAGAAAGTTCAGATGGGTCTTACAGGTGAACGTACTATTGAAGAATCTATTAAGATATTCATAATTGGACACATCGAAAACTCTATCAGTTCAGCTATAGAACATGTAATGGTTAATGAAACAACGAATCTTACAACAGACATATCGTTCAATATCTTAGAGATGGCAATTCTACTAAAGGATAGGAATCCAGATAATACCTTTATGCATGAAATCCTAAATAGGATGGATGTTAAACCACTCTTACTCACATCTGTTTTCACACCTATTAAAATGGATAAAGAACATAAGATTAAATTTCATAAGCTCTCTGATATTGGACATATAATAAAATTCACATCTAAACATGAATATCTTGAAGGAAATATAGTCATTAAGTTCGGCAAAGATAAGGAAGATGTTTTCACAACTATGGATGCATTTGATATTATCGACACTAAGGACGGACTTAAACATGAATTTACTGGTACTTTGATTTCTAATGACTATCATGAGAAAAGAATGGTTATTTACAATAACATATCTTGGTATCAAATTATGATGGTTAGGATGAAAATAGGTTTTACGGATGCTATCAATTTCGATGACCGTAAGGTTAAACATGGAAAGGGGTTTATGATTGAAATGGAATCAGATGAGAGAGGGGGTAATTTAAACCTATTCGAGGTTCGTAAGATACTTAATACATTGACTATCATTAATGATAATGTTTCAATCTATACACATGCATCCGAAAACAAGCAGGTTACATTTGAACAACTCATAAATGAAATCAAACTTTATATCGATAAATCCACAGACTCTAATAAGATTAAATATTTCTGGATACAAATTCTCCTAATGAAGTTTTTAGAAACGGGTTTTAACTTCGATAATATATTCAAACTCAATAGGAAAATAGATGCGTCTAACTATCCAGATTTATATATTAAATCTAAAGGTGAATTTAAATTACCAGAGAATATTGACGATATTGAGGCTAAACATATCCTCAAGAATTTTACTATAAATGAATCCACAGTTCTATCTCTCGATAATCTACCATTTAATAATGGGTACGACGACTTCACAACCATATTAAACTTTGTAATGTTCAATCAATCACTCAAATTATATCAGGATAATTTTAAGGGTGAAAGATTATACATTAAATATCTACATGATTTAATGTATAATCTTAAACATATTTAAACAGGGGATGTGTCATCACATCCCTATTTTCTTTTTTACCGGGTGTAATTTAATAGCATATAAAATGCGAAAGGATAAAAAATGAAACAAGTAATGAATCGAAATACATTTATTAATGATGATGAAAATCAAGGTTATTTACCGTGGAAAGAAACATTGACAATTTTACCAATATATAGACTACCAATTTTCTTTGATGGTGTTGTTCCAGAGAATCAAATGAAACATTATAAATGTTTAATGATTGATGGTTTTAAAACACATCTTGAGAAAGATGATAAATTAAGAGTCATTAATTTTCATAAGAATAATGATGAACAATTGAAACTACAACTTTTACGACTTTTAGAAACTATATTAAAAATGGATAATGTTTCAGAATACTACGATACTCTAACCAAGGGTAAAAATGTTTTAGAATTGGCTAAGAATGTTCATGAGGTGTTAATGATTCATATAGGGGTTTCAGAAGCTAAATATGACTATCTATAATTTTAAGCTATTGGTGGAATTATCCACCTAACCATTATAATTATTTATATAATGTTATTAAAGGAATTTATCATGCAAGAAAATTTAAAATATTATTTATTCAACGTTTGTATTGAAACTAATGTTGATGTCGGTGATTTTATTGAACCACCCAAAATACCCAATCCATCTGATTTAACAGATGTGAGAAAAGCTGCCACTATTGTTGGTGATATAATATTAAACACTGAAAGTATCATTGTACTCAACTTTGATGGTGACGCAGATGGTATACTTTCTGGAGCTTTAAATCATGACTATCTTATAAACGGTTTAGGTGTCTCATCTAAAAGAATAAGATTAATTGGTAATAGTAGAGTTTTTGGTAATGGTTTCAATGATAAAGCTGTTTCATTATTATCGCTATTTAAAGAGAGTGATTTAGAATTAGGTATCATGATTACTTCCGACCATGGTTCATCTGATGAACCCCGTTATAAATATACGAAGCAAATGATACCAGAAATGAAAATTGTCGTTACCGACCACCATCTTATTCCAACAAATGGGAATGCACCTAAGTCTGTGGATGCATTCATTAATACACAAAGGGATGAGATAACACCTTGGGGTAAAAACATTTGTGGATGTGTAACCACTTGGCTTTTAATGGAAGAGGTTAAAAACTATCTTATAGAAAAGGATTATAAAAAAATCAATTATGATGCTATTGAAAATGTTAAACCTATGTTGGCTATTTCAACAATTTGTGATATGATGGATATGCGTGACATTATTAATAGACGAATAGTAATTGATGGACTAGAAGTTTTAAATAAGAGTAAAGACCCTAGATGGAGAACGTTTCGAAAGAAGTTAAAACTGAAGGAGATTAGTAGTACAGATGTTGGCTATAAGATTGGTACACTTTTTAATGCTACTGGTAGAATGGGTGTACCTGATTTAGGGTTTACTTTAGCAACTACAAATGATAATATGGAAGAATGTGGTGAACTTTTTGAAATAGTTGTTAACTGTAATAATGAACGAAAAAAGATTCAGGCATTACTTTTAATTGATGCTAAGAAATATGTCAAAGAAAATCCACTCACACATTGTAATATTGCATTAATAAAAACAGCATTAGAGTTTGAATACGCAACTGGTGTAAGTGGTCCTATCAGTTCTAACTTATTGGAACTAAGAAAAAAACCTTCTGTGACTTTAGTTGAGGATAAGGATGGTAACTTGAAGGGTTCTGTACGTTCAGTAGAAGGTATTCATGTGAAGAAAATATTTGATAATATGGATAGGGTCAAACCAGACCTATTTATTAAATATGGGGGGCATGCTGGTGCAGCTGGTTTAGAAATACGTAAAAAGGACTTGGAGTATTTTAGAACTGCTTTCGATGAGGGTTGTGGAATCGCTTTCAAATTCAGGGGACGTGTATCAATGGATAGTTCAATTATTAAAGTTTTACCTAGAGACCTTAATGTGAATCTTATTGATGATATTAAAATGTTGGAACCATTCGGTCGCATGTTTAAACAGCCTGAGGTATGTTTTAATTGTACCGTAACTGGGAAACATACAGTTAGTAATGGTCGTGATGTTATTTACACATTTGAGGATTTTGCTGATAAATCTGTAGGTAAGTTACAGGGTTACCATTATCTTGGTGGTATGGAAGCCACTTCAACATATGAATATGTTGAAGTGATTGCAACCATAGGTATAAAATCATATAGGGGGAAGGAACAACTATCCATTTTCATTAAAAGTATAAAAGAAGATATACCATTTTGATATGTTATGTAAGTTGTAGTGGGAGGGTTAACCCTCCCACTACAGACTAATATATTTATAACAGTCGCTAATTTAATGGCTACTATAAAAATTGATAATTTCGTCAACCTGAAGATGACCAAAAAAACGTCAAAAAATGTCATCTATGGATTTTAAACTGCCATATAATATTAGTGAGATGGGGAAACTATTAATCTATATGTTTATATTATGTAGTTTTTTTAACCATCGGTCATTTTATAATAAAGGATTTGAGATGCATTATTAGTTACTAAATGAAAATTCATTTAGTATAAACCATACTAGCAAAACTGACAATTGAACTAACCTAAAACTGGGAGGATTTAATTGACTATATTTTACATACAAAGGAATAATTATGTTTAAACAAACTGGTTTAATAGATAGAAGAATTATAGATTTAGGTTCCTCAGAGGAAATTGATTCTATGATTAATGAAATATCCAAGGATAAACACTTAGAGGTTATTATACATATTGGAAGGGTGGATGATTTACATATGCCACATATGGAATTAATACGAGCATTTCCAAATGTAGAGGAAGAAGTCATGACAGAGATTTTCTTCACATTATGTAGATTTGGTGGAATCTCAAATGTCTTTAATGATATAGAAGAGAATATTTCATTCATACTTAATCAAGCTGGCTATAATGAACCAGTGCCACATGAATGGTATTTAATCGAGAATTGTTTTTTAACCATATCTGAATTCATAAAAAATGCAGTAGGTGAAAAAATTTTCGATGGGATGTTATCGACATATGATATGGAAACATTGCCACCAGATGATTTCCCCCACATACGGTGTAGTTTCAATATATTCTACAATATAGAAATAGTAATGTTACCAAATACATTAGAATATAATTATTACTATTTATCATTTAATAAAATGGAGGTGTTAGGTCATGGTTTATGTGGAAACATTCACGAGTTATCCCTTTGAAAATAAAGGTGAAACATACCTCACGATAGGTACATTTGATGAATTCTTTCAGGATATATTAACTGAGAATGAGGAAGATAAAATTTTATTCCAACGTATAGTTATAGAATGTATACTTTCTGAAATGATACTTTTAAATGTGACTATATTCGATGAAGAAACCATCCTCAAAAAAATATTCAGTGAAGGGGCATATTATTTCGATGTTTTCTATGTGGGTGAATTGGTTTCAAAAACATACATAGAAAATTTACACCAGAAGATGTTCGCATTCCTACATTGGAATTTATTTGACGAAAGTCGATTTTTAGATTTTGTTGGATGGGTAGAGAATTCAACGGAGGTATTTTTATGCTATTAGGAGGATTAAATGATAGAACAAATAATTAATGATAAAATAAATGAACTAGAGAACTTAGAGGGTTTTAGACCTATGCTTTCAGATTACAGTCTACCGAATGGGAAGACTACTATATTTGAACGTATGAAATATTTTGAGGATTCCATTGAGATGTTTAACCATTGTTTTTCAACGGGTAGTTTAATCATACCACTACATGTACAGTTAAATGAACTTTCTGAAATACTATTTGAATATGTAGAATCAGAAACTAATTTGGTTTTAATGGAAATATTATTGGATGAGATAATAGGTTTTGGCGTAGATTCAAATGATGAAAAGGATAAATTCTTTATGAGTATTGGTCACAAATTATTAAGTGCTGGTTTCACATCATTCTTAAGCGATGAACGAGACCTATTTAAATTATGGGAATTCTTCTTAAGACTTAGACAATTTATAAAGAGTTTTGATGGAATTAATAGAAACGCCATTCTTTTAGGTTGGTTTGAAAAAACAAATTTTATAATATTGAAAGGTTAATTATGACAGAAATTGAACAAGAGGCAGATAGTTTCCTTACAAATGTATATCGTACAATAACACCTCCATTGTTATTAAATGAAGACACTGGTAAAACAATGGAGGATGTGATTTATGACAATGTAAATTTCTATCTGGAGAACCACATTGAGAATGCCGTTTTTAAGAATCCTTTACATGGACGAAAAACATACCTCATACCTATGGTGGAATTCTTTTATACATTTAGAAAATATTTAGATGGGTCTGAACTACAAGTATCATCGACCCCAATAAAGATTAAACTCATTATAGAAGTCTCATTAATAACATATCTTGATAAACTTTATGATTCGACGGTATGGAATGAGAATAGTTATAATGTTGAGAATGATAAAGAGTTTATATATGAAATATTAGATGGTTTAACTAGTGTTGGTATATTTGATAAGAAATTAGAGAGTCTACAATATTACTTAGTAAAAGATATACACCTTCTTTTGACATATGTGATGGAACTATGTCCAAATGTTAATGGGTTATCCTTTATAGTAGGGTGGGATAATGATAATCTGATAATTTCATAACAGCGTGTAATTTAATATATATGAAAGGAAGTAAGAAATGTTTAAATCAAATGGAGAGAGAGGGGTGGATACACAGATATTAGAAAGTCTAAATCTATTATTCGGTAGTGAGGATGGTTCTGGTTCATTATCTATGAGTAGTCTCATGAGATTGGAGCAACTACATGATAGTGAATTTTATGGATGTGATTTAGAAATCACAAATGTAAAATTATTCAGTACGGATTTCGCAGAGATAGAAATCCTCATGAAAGAAAATAACCTATTAAATAAATTATTATTTGAGGGTATTTTTAATTATCGACAAAGTATTTTAATAGGTGAACCAATAGACTACAAAACATTATTGGAGGCTATCCTTATGGAAATACGTCTTTACATGACAATATCTTCAGCATTATTACTTCTGAATAATAAAAATATCAGAAGTATCATAAAAGAATATTCGGATTCATATGAATATTATATTGGACGTTTTAATAATAAAACAGATGTTCATATTTTAGGTTGGGATGCAACAAACGTCATCCTTGGAAATTATAAAAAGAAGGAGTTATATTATGAAACACCAAGAGAAAATCACTGTTTTTCCATCTGGGGACTTGAAACTAATAATTGATGAGATACTGATGGAACATAGTACATTAGTTAATTTCACTAGAAATGAGTTAGAACATTTCATGTCTATGATTTTAAACATGGCTTTAGAAAGTATTATGATACGTGATACTATCGACAATATCACAACTGCGACCATTGCAAAATATATGTTCAATTATAAATTAGCACATAAGAGTATGGAAACATTCGACATCATTAAAAGAATGGCAGTTTTCATTAGGGGTATGGGTGTGACTGAAGATGGTTATTACCTACATCCTAGAATAATGCATTTTAATAATAGTCATATAGTCGTTGAATATAGAACCACACCATCCCTAAATAATGTGGGTAATATGGTTCTTTTCATATTGAATGACAGGAAACCAAAACTCATTAACTATAATGATGATATTATTTACATAGGTCCAAATACAACTGAGAATAAGATATACCAGAGGAAACTTTCACGACTTTATATAGATATGAAGATGGGTTTTAACTCAAAAGATTCGGAAGAATATTTCGGTATAAATTATAGAAGACTTCAAACATATTTCGACTCATGTTTGAAAATAGGAAGACCATTGAAATTTGGATTGATACGTGATATTGAATTCGATAGTTATGGTAGTTATGATTGGGAGGTTGAAACATTAGTCAGCGGATTAAATTCATGGAAACTGAGGGATGGAGTCAAAGAGGTGTCGAGGAGAAAGTTAACCATGGATGATATCATGACACTTTCTTCAGATTTTCTACAGAGGTTTTTATTTATGGATAGTTCCGATGTAACAATGATATACAACTTCATAATGAATAATACTGGTGATAACATACAC
>Ga0256843_1002058_pt1 | contig 15064 bp, 15 predicted proteins | sample AlvinellametaG_FD_191572 | JGI IMG/M metagenome (GOLD analysis project Ga0256843, IMG submission 191572) | Pompeii worm associated microbial communities from hydrothermal vent at the East Pacific Rise, Pacific Ocean - Alvinella | ecosystem: Host-associated > Annelida > Integument > Unclassified ... | reverse complement strand
GCCTTTGATGCCCTCTCTACAACTGTTATGGAGTCCAAATTTGGAGGTGCCATTAGTATGTTTGGAGGAGAGGAAGCCTTAGAGGGATTAAGAGAGCCTTTTTCCAACAAACTCAAATCAGCCGTAGTAGGCATTGTCTCATCTGAAACCTTTCAAAAACAGATAGAACACTACCTCCAACACAGTACCATCTCTGAAGAGATGATTGAGAGTATTGAAAAGATTATCCAAACCCGTCTAGAGGTCTTAACCCCTCACATGGTCAAAGAGCTTATCCAACAACTTATCCACGAACACCTAGGCTGGCTCGTTGTCTGGGGTGGCGTTTTCGGTGGTATGATAGGCGCACTATCAGCTTTTTTTCTTTAGCCCTTATTTGAGGGCTTTAAGATTGCCGTATTGGTATTAGTCTCTTTACATACTTTTTATCATAGTTTCTATAAACCCAATCTCTTTTTTATTTAACATATATTTTTTATAAAGTTGTTTATCAATATCTTCTATTGATTTAGTCCAATCTATATCTGAATTAGATGTAAAATCTTGTAAAGGTATAAACTTGTATGTTTTAGATGTTGCATCTTGACTAGCTTTTCCAATACTATGCATAAATCTTACAAATTTTGTAGTGAAATATTTACAGAGATTTGATGATGAGAGTTTATCTAACTCTAAATTTACACCTACCACTATATAAGACTCCGTACAAATTGTATTTGCTTCACCTATAAATGTATTTAGATTATCATCATTTAGTTCAGTTCCAATATTGTTCGCTCTTGGTGTATATACTTTATATTTATCAATCCAATCTGTATTTTTCTTAATCTCAGATTTTTCTACATATCCTATTTGTTTACCTTTACCATAACAAAGTATAGGTTCTTTTAAGCTTTTTTTTGAAGTTCTAAATTTTGTATTGTCTTTGACAATATTAGCTTCAAGTCCAAATGGTTTTCTTGCTGAAATATATTTTTCAAAAGATTTAAAATTTTTATCTTTTTTTATTTTTTCAAGTATATTTACAGCTAAATTATGTCGAATAAATATATCACTATCTTGAGTTTTTAAACTTCTATCTGATGTTTTAGGCTCTAAAGTATCCTTGTATGTAAACACCTTTGTTAAATCTTTATCATTGTCATAATTTTTATCCATAAGAAAAAAACAAATTCCCCCTCTTAAGTTTATATCTGGAAATAAAATATCAGGTTTTAAAAAGTCATGAAGTTGGGATAAATGAGTATCGTGTAACATTTGGTCTCTAAACTCATCTAGTCCTTTACCACCTGCATACCAACGGGTCGGCATAATCATAGATATATAAGTAGGGTTTAATTGTTTTGATTTTTGAACAAACTGATGATATATAGGCTTTGCACTAGCTTGTGCTCCACCATCACTTTGTTGATATGGTGGATTTGCGATAATTGTATTAAAGTTCATAGTTTCTCCATTTATTTTTATCTCTTCTTTGTTTATTATTTCATTTTCTTTAATAAGCTCATAAGATGTATAGTTTTGCTCAATATGATTTATATTGAGTTCTAGTAGAGTATAAACCTTTCGTGTAAATTCATAAGCTATTTTAGATGTAGGAATACAGTAGAAATTTGAGGCAATATCTTTACCATATTTTTTATATATAGCATATACAAACTCTCCTTGTTTTGAAGCTATATCAATAGCTTTGTTTGAGGTAGTAAGTGCATCACTTGGTAAAATATCTATCATCATATCTGCTACATTTTGTGGTGTAACTATTTCTGATTCCGATAATCTACCAAATTTTTTAAGGGCATTACTTGCTCTTTCTACTGGTTCTATTGTAGTATCATTCGCCAATGAATTTATATTTTGAATTTTATAATCTAACTCTCTTAATATAAATGGATTTATATTTTCTTGAAATAGTTTTAATACCTTGATATCAAGACTTATATTTGATAATATTCGTATATTGTTACTATCTTTATTTATACTTTCTATAATGTCTTGTAGTGATTTTACTTGATTGTTTGTCAAAAATGCAAAAAATAATATTCTTGCATAATACATAGCAAACTGCTCTTTATAATCTTCTATATCTTCATCACTAGAGTTACTATTTTGTTTATTAGAGTCTTTAGGTAAATTATCTTCATTTTTAACATCATCAATATCCAAATCTTCACCCTCATCATCTGTTGCTTCTATCTCTAAGCCTTGTTTTGAGCCGATTTTACCTTGCTTTTGTATGATATTCTTAATCTCTTCTATATCTAATAGCGAGTAATCAATAGCTATACTTGTAGCTTCATCAAATACACTTCTGCTACTTGAATACTCCCTTATACTATTTAATATATCTGATGGTTCTATCTGTACTATTTTATTTTGGTTTATCACTATAATAGGAGATATCTCTAACTCTTGCTTTATCCTTTGTTCTAGTTTATTGTTTCCATTTGAGTCTATATTTACATTGTATATTTGAGCTTTTTGTTCTTGGATTATAAACATTCTATTTGGATTAAAATCTACTAGCAATGTTTGAGGTTTCATATTGTATTTTACGACATCACCATTTGGTTCTGTATATATTTTGACATATTGATTTTGAAGTCTAAATATAGCTTGGTCATACTCTTGTGGGGAAGATGTATCTTTAAAGTATAGCATTGTATCCCATTGTGGTACGGTACTGCCTGTAAGCATTTTATTTACAGTTAGTGTTATAGTTTTTTTATTTTCATCTTCACACCGTTTTATTTTAGTTTGAACTATTTGAGTATCTTTATGAATTTTAGGGTTTTCAACTCCAGATATATTGATAATTTTATAATTACTCAGATTTTTAAATTGATTTGTTTCTATTAAGTTTTCAAAAGCATCACAAGAGGCTCTATATGGCAATACACAAACTATATGCCGACACATTTTTCCATCTTTGATTTTATCATAGTCTAAAAAACTAAGTAGCTCTTCATCTTCTTGTGAACCATCTATAACTTTTAATAAATCAATAATCTCATCTTCATACTTAAATTTTTTATGAAGTTCTGTTTTTGTATCTTTTGTGATAGACTTAGGTTTAAAAAGCTCTGAAAAAGCATAAGAGATACCATTTTGTTTCATCTGTTCTAGTCTATCTCTTGAAGCTTTATTTGGATTAAAAGCAAATCGTATCATTTTAGGAAAACCATAGTATGGATTATCCCACTCTTTTATATCATCTTTATATAGATTTTTTTTGTCCCACTCTTCTTGGTCTTGAGCTATATCAGAGAACTGATAAAATGCGATAATATCTTCATCACTAAATTCACTATTCATTAAAATTCTATAAGGTGTACCTGAGAGATGAATACGAACTTTTTCATTAAAAGATTTTATACTCTCTTCTATATCATCTATACTATTTTCATCTTGTTTTTGTTCATTTGTTATCTCTTGTTTACTTAGTCCATTATCTTTTAAAACTTTACCATATTCACTTGCTCTTGCTCCAAAATGACTCTCATCAATAAGTAATAAATCTATTTGATTTTCAAAAATCTCTTTATGTTTTGATTTTATATCATTACCTTGCAAATCTTGCAAGGTTAAAAACAGTACAACTCTTTTATCTTCTGATAAATATTCAGATAGGATAGTATCACTTTTTAAAAGTGAATCACTATCTAAAAAGTAGTACCCATCAAACTTTATATGACTTTGGACTGTTTTTTTCCACTCCTGTTTTACATCTGCTTTTGCAGAAACTACAACTACAAATTTTGCTTTCATTTCTACAGCACAACACATTGAAGTAAATGACTTACCAAATCTCATAACAGCATACATCAGTAAATTTGTTCTACCTTTTTGTAAAGCATTTTTAAATTTATCTATTGTTTCTTGTTGATTTGGTCGGGGTTCATAAGCTTCTACTCTGTTATAAGTATGTGTTATTGGTATATGGCTTTGTTCAAATTCATAAAATTTATACTTAGTTTCATTTTTTTTAAAACTAGATTCTATATCTTTTAGTGCATCTTCTATATCATTATTTGTAGTATTTTTAAAAAATTCTTTTGAATAGTATGGTATATCGTCTATATCATTTGGTTGTAGTCTTATCTTTTGCTTATCATTTTCTAAAAAGGAGTGTATAGCATAGTCTCTAAAAAAAGTATCATCATCAACTTTTGCTATTGCTTCAAATCTTTTTTCTAGGTTTGGAAAATATTTTCTCCATTCATTGAGTCTTACTTCAAGAGGACGATAAGTATCTCCAATTTTTAGATAATTTGGTACAGTTTGAGTTGTAAATGCATAAATTTGTGGTTCAACTCTTCCGACAATAATACTATCTAAAACTTCTATATCTATTTTTATATCTGACATAATCTAATTACCTTTATTTTCAAGCATATCTACAAATCGAATAGTTTTATTTTCTTCCCAATCCATAATAGTACAATATATTCCATTGTGAAGATATGAGTTGTTGTTTTTACATCCTTGACACTCAGTTTTAGTTTTTGTAGTATTACTAAACAGATCTTGCTCTATTTTGATTTCATCAATACAACTATTAGGAATAACAAATTTTAAGCCATCCATCTGCCATAGATTCCAAGATATAATATGTGCAATATTTTGAATATCCTCAAGTTTTGCTTCGGTTGAGAATTTTTCATAATAATTTTCAATAAAAGTATATAAAAGTGTTTCTCTAGCTAACAATAAACTATCCCCATGAAATTCATAACCATAGACACTTTTATATGCTAATTCTGTATATTGTAACCATTCTTGATAATTATCAATATTCTCACTAATGACACGAAGCTTTCTATCTAAGAATCCTATTCTATTTTTTACAGCTATAAATTCTCCGGTAGTAGTATCATATCTACTAGCTAAATATGGAGCTTCTCCACAAGTCATTTCCAGCTTAGTATCTTTTATATAATCTTTCCAAGTTTTACCCTGAGGAAACTCTATTTTTTTATTATTTGTTTTCCAAGTTACAGTTTTATCATCTACTATGAGTTTTTTATTAAATAAATTTTCTTTTTCAAACCAAGCATTATCAATAAGATTTATCTGTTCATTACATACCCAAGAGGGGGTATAAACTTCAGCCATGTTTTTACTTCTTGTTTTCTGTAGAGTTTTACTTTTTAGAACTCGTGGCATAATTACTTTATCATTAGAACCTGTTATTGATTTCGTATTTATTTTGGAAAAATATTGAAAATTATTACCTAAATGCTTATAATTATCAGTTGCCCAAAAAATATTTTGTTTAGTAGTTCTATCTAATAGTAAAATATCAAGCACTTTAGGATAATTTCGTACAATATTATTTTCGCTAATATCTATTTTACTTTGCATTTCAATACATCACCTTATACATCTCTATCAAAACTTTACAATCGCCATTATCAGCCAGTTTAAGCGCTTTGTTATATTCATCTCTTTAAGAATTTATCGCTCTTTTCTAGCTATAATCTGTTTTCTTAAGTCTAATTGTTTCCTAATCACTTCTAACTAGTTAATTTTACCATAGAATGACATTATATCGTACTTTATAGATATATTTATTGTTCTTATTTCCAATAAAAAATAACCAATGGTTTACCTCTCTTTTATGAAAATCTGCTAAAATTTTCTCTAATCAAAAAAATGGTAGGGGAATCGAATGAAACCAATAACAAAAATAGTTGTCACAGGTCTGCTGTGTAGTGGTATGGCTATGGCACAGAGTCCATTTTTGCACTATGGAGATATGTGTGAAAAAACAGCGACACAAGTGTGTCCTAACTATACTGGGGAAGTTGCCAATTTACAGCGTGCACTCAATGCCAATAAGAAAATAGATGCTACACTTGATGTAGATGGGAAGTGGGGGAAGAATACACAAAAAGCCGTGATAGCACTTCAAGAGGCGTATCATATTAGCCCAACAAAAGGGTATGTTGGAAGTAAAACCAAACATCTACTAGCAAAAGTAACCAAAGGAATGCACTTTAAGAAAGTAGCATCTCATAAACGCTCACATGCTGTTCAAAAGCATTATAGTTGTTATGCTGATTTTAAAAAACATGTCAATCTTAAACGTAGCTATCAGGTATTTAAAGATCCAAAGCTCCTTGCTAAAGCCAATAGACACAATACACATATTAAAATCGATGTAAGTCAACAGCGTCTAAACCTTCTTGTCAATGGAAAGGTAGCACTCTGTAGCCCATGTACTACTGGTGCGAAACACAAATTTGAACCCAATACACGGATTTATAGAGATAAACATACGCCTCTAGGAACCTACCGAATTAAAGAGAAGATAGCCAATAAACGCTCTACTATTTTTTGTGATCTCTATCGTAATGGTAAGAAGATTTACCATGGTGACAGACGTAAATATAGAGGTTCTTGGAAAGGGGTAAAGTATGTAGGTGCTTCTTTAAAAAATTGGATGAGGCTCACAAGTGGAGGGATAGGACTACATGCGAGTAAGTATGTGAAACGCTACCCTGGTACCAATGGGTGTATTCGTCTACCTTATAGTGTTGCCAAAACAGTCTTTTCAAAGGTAAAAAAAGGGACAAAAGTAACGATTGTCAACTAAGATACCTCACGTTAAAAGAGAGTGGAGGAGGGAGGTCTCCCTCTTCTACTCCTCTATATCTCCAACATAGTAAAACTCATCTAACCCCTCTAAAAATGCCATTAACAGTGCATCTGAACATGGTTTAAAGTTTTTATGTCCCTCTTTACGAAAGAGTGATTTTAATGCTTGTTTTGTTAGGGTTACTTCACCCAAGCCAAAGATAATCTCTGTCTCTGCCTCTTTAAGCTCTAACGCAATACGTAATTTTTTCAAAATAAGATTGTTGGTAAGCTCAAGACTCTCCTCGGTTGTCGCAGGAGAGGAGGGGACTGGTCGCTTCCCACGCTTTAATGTGACAAGTCCATCAAGAAAAACCCCTAGCTCTTCATAGGAACAAAGCATAAAGTCTTTATCTTGACGACGCTTAAGTAACGACTCTAAATGCGTTTGTGTCATCTCATACGATTCAAGTTTGTATGCCTCTAACATCTCTTCTAGAGAGAGGTTTAATGTCTTATAGATACGATATAAAATCTCATTGGTACTAATAATCATACTATTTTTTACTCGCTTCATCAACTAAATTTTCTAATGCGAAACTTGCTTTGTTAAGGATTCGCAGACACGTTTGGTCTTTAATGTTGTGTTTAAGAGACCAATATTCAGGGTTGGTATAACTCATTGTTACCTCACCTTCATAGGTACTACTTACCAAAATACGTAGAGGTAAATCAAGTCCCATAGAGGCGTTACACTTCATCAATGTAGTCGCAAAATTAGGGTTACCAAACATAATAACTCTTTTTGCTGGCAATCTCAAATTTACACCCTTTGCCTTAGCAGAGTGATCAAAGGTTTCATAGTAGACAAGCCCCTCTTTTTTAATCTCATCAATCAATTTTTGTGTTGTCTTCTCTACACTATTTTGACTAGGAATTGTCTCAATAAAGGAGGCTTTTTTCTCTTGGCTACACCCTGTCATAAGGAGAGTAACAATTGCTGTATAGATGATGCTTTTTTTCATATTTTAACCTTTTCAATAGTAGGGGGAGGAGGGGGAGGTGTCATCAACCCCTCTTGTTATTATACGTTAAATCTAAAGTGCATAATGTCACCATCTTGCACAATATACTCTTTACCCTCTAGTCTGTTTTTACCAGCCTCTTTTGCACCTTGCTCTCCACCACACGCAATAAAGTCTTCATAGCTAATCACTTCGGCACGGATAAACCCTTTTTCAAAGTCATTGTGAATTACAGCAGCTGCTTTAGGGGCAGTGGTATTTTTACGAATTGTCCATGCTCGTACCTCTTTGACACCAGCTGTAAAGTAAGACATAAGCCCTAGGGTATCGAACCCTTTATGGATAATTTGCTCTAATCCAGACTCAGTAACACCAAGGTCTGTAAGCATCTCTTCACGCTCTTCATCATCAAAATCTACCATATCTTCTTCTACTTTGGCACACAGTTTAATGACCTCTGAACCACGCTCACTCGCATAGGCTTTTAAGGCTTTAACATAGTCACTGTCTTCCATGAGCCCCTCTTCATCTACATTGGCACCATAGATGATAGGTTTTGCTGTTAAGAGTCTTAAGTCTTTGTTAATACCTAAAAAACCATCTGACTCTAAATCATCAAATGTAGAGACAGGATTTCCCTCTTCAATGTGAGAGAGTAGGGCTTGAGCAACTTCTAGCTGCTCTTTTGCCTCTTTGTCATTGCCTCTTGCTTTCTTTTTAAGCATCTCTACACGCTTAATGACAGCATCAATATCGGCAAAGAGAAGCTCCTGCTCAATAATCTCCACATCACGAATAGGGTCAATAGAACCCTCTGTATGGACAATATTTTCATCGGCAAAACATCTTACAATGTGTAAGATAACCTCTGTCTCTCGAATGTTTCCTAGAAACTTGTTTCCAAGCCCTTCACCTTTACTCGCACCTGCCACAAGTCCAGCGATGTCTACAAAGTCAAGAGTAGAGTACTGAATCTTCTCAGGGTTTACAATCTTTGCTAACGCATCTAAACGCTTATCTGGTACAGGAACCACAGCTTTGTTGGGTTCGATGGTACAAAATGGGTAGTTGGCACTCTCTGCGTTTTGTGCTTTTGTGAGTGCGTTAAAAGTGGTAGATTTCCCTACATTTGGTAGTCCTACAAGTCCTATGCCTAGTCCCATTATATATTCCTTCATTGTTTAAGTTATTAACGCGATTTTATCTAAAACTTCGTGAAAAGATGGTTAGTCTTCCTCAATTCATCAATCTTGGTTAACATAATATAAATTCTATATAAAATATTTTAGCACACTCTTACAGAAAAATATGTATAATATTTTATTATTCGTTCAATAAGGATTTATTATGATTAAAGTGATTCTCTTTGTAGCTCTTAGTAGCTTTACGCTGTTTGCCAATGAAAGCAATGTAACAAGTAGTAGCCTAACCCAGCAACAAGTCAAAGACCAAATGGCTCGTGAAGCACACTATGCTGAAACACAAAGTTTTGCACAAGGTGATGCATATGACTTAAAGTCTGTAGAGATTAATCCTGCTTCATTAAATAATATTCCAAGTATTGAACCAGATTATGACTTTGATATGACAGATGTCTATCGGGATGATATTTAACCTCTTCCTCTTCACTACTCTAAAACAATTATGGTAGAATGCCACACTTTTATTATAGTGTAAGGAATTCTACTTGTTTAACATTCAAAACTACTCAAAACAGAACATCAAAAATGATGTTCTCTCTGGTGCATTGGTTGCCGTGGCGTTGGTGCCTGAAGCCATTGCTTTCTCCTTTATCGCAGGGGTTTCACCTGTGGTTGGACTCTATGGTGCTTTTATTATTGGGCTTATTACAGCTATTTTAGGTGGAAAACCTGGGATGATTTCAGGGGCTACTGGCTCTGTGGCTGTTGTTTTTGTGGGCTTAGGGCTCTCAGTAAAGGCAAAGTACCCTGAGCTTGATACCCAAGCACTCTCCATGATGGTGCTACACTACATCTTACTTACCTCCATTATCGCAGGGTTTATACAGATTGCTATTGGGGCGATGAAGATGGGTAAATTTATCCGTCTTGTGCCTCAACCTGCCCTCTTTGGCTTTGTCAATGGTTTAGCTATAGTCATCGCAATGGCACAATTGGCATTTTTGGCACCTCAAAATGTAGAGAGTTACCACTCTGTTTTTGAGGTTATTCAAGCAAGTTTTAGAGAAAACTACATTATGTATATTATTATCGCAATTACGATGGCAACGATGTACTTTTTACCAAAGGTGAGTAAAGCTGTTCCAGCTGGACTGGTTGCCATTGTGGTAGTCACCTTGGTGGTCTATTTTGGTCATATCGATACCAAAACGGTAGGGGACTTAGCTGATCTTTCCAATGTCTCGATGCCCTCTTTTACTATGCCACTCTCTCAGCTCTTCTCGTGGGATGCGATGGCAATTATCTTACCTGTAGCACTCGTTGTTGCCCTCGTTGGACTCATAGAGTCTCTTCTAACCCTCTCTGTACTTGATGAGATGGGTGGAGAGAGAGGAAGTGGTAACCAAGAGTGTATTGCTCTAGGGGTTGGAAATGCTACCTCTGGACTCTTTGGTGGTATGGCAGGGTGTGCCATGATTGGACAATCGGTCATCAACTTTACCTCTGGAGGACTTGGACGTCTCTCCTCATTTACAGCAGCTGTGTTGCTTATTGTCCTAGTAGTAAGTTTCTCCAATGTCATTGCTGCCATTCCTGTGGCTGTCTTGGTAGGGATTATGTTTATGGTGAGCATTGGAACCTTTGAGTTCTCTTCTGTCAAACGCCTTAAACATATGCCTAAAGCCGATGCGTTTGTTTTAATTGTGGTAACCATTATTACAGTAATGGCAGACTTAGCTGTAGCTGTTATCGCAGGGATTATCATCTCGGCACTTGTCTTTGCGTGGGAGCATGCTAAGATTATTGCGCGTACCAAAGAGGAAGATGGAAAGAAAATCTATGAGCTAGATGGTCCACTCTTTTTTGGCTCTGTTACCTCATTTAATGAGCAATTTGATATTGAGAATGATCCAAAAGAGGTAGTCATAGACTTTAAAAATGCCAGAGTAATGGACTCTTCAGGTGCTGAAGCGATTGATGGGATTACAGAGAAGTATAAGAAGGTAGGTAAAAAGCTTACCCTGCGTCACCTCTCAGAAGATTGTAAGCGTATGCTCAAAACAGCTGGGCCATTCTGTTCGTATGAAGAGGATGACCCAACCTATAAGGTCGCTGCTGATGTCTAATCGGTAGCGACACCATTTTCTATATGAGGAAGATACCTACCATATAGAGAATAAAGGGCAACAAACCCCACGCATATTTGGTTTGCTGGGTTTGTACTGCTTTAAAGATACTCCAGAAAAAGAGAAGGAGTGTCACTACAAAAAGTATCACTATCATATTGCCAACCATTATGACTTCTCCTGCTCTTCTTTGCTTAAACGCTCTACCATCTTAATGCTCTCTAGGGCATTGGTTAAGATCTTTTTTGTAGAGGCTAGAGGTTTCATCTGTAGGTTGGTGTCACCCTTTCCTAAGGCTTCATTTTGTAACACCTCCATCACCTCTTTTTCTAACGCTACAATAATCTCATCTATTTTTGACTCTATAAATGCTACATCCATTACTTCGCCTTTGGTCTAAAGATTTGAATGACCTCTTCATTGGCTTCCATATAGCTTCCACCAATAAGGTCAATACAGTAAGGCACTGCTGGGAAAACAGCATCGAGACACTCACGAATAGACTTTGGTTTACCTGGAAGATTGATGATGAGAGAACTATTACAGATACCTGCTGTCTGACGAGAAAGAATGGCTGTAGGTACATACTGTAAACTCACCGCCCTCATCTGCTCTCCAAAACCAGGAAGAAGCTTTTGACAGACATTCTCTGTAGCTTCAGTAGTCACATCACGCATCGCAGGTCCTGTACCTCCAGTTGTGACAATAAGGTCACAGTTTTTATCACGAGAGAGCTCAACAAGGGTTGTCTCAATGAGACTCTGCTCATCTGGAATACAACGGTACTCATACTCACACTCATTAAGAAGGTACGCTTTCATCGTATCCATAATGGCAACACCAGAGATATCTTCATAGATACCCTGACTTGCTCTGTCACTCGTGGTGATGACACCAATTTTAATTTTGTCCATTCTCTTATCCTATTTTTAAAAGTATTTTATCTAAGTAAGATGTACTTACAAATCGCTTGAGGTAGCCTAACAAGTAGGTTGCCTTGGTAATATAGTAGCGTGGTTTTGGCTTTTTTGCCATGATAATTTTATGTACCACTTCAGCCACAGCCACAGCCTCTAAGTTGAAAGGGACTTGACTCTTTTTGGCTACCAGACTCTTTTTATATTTTTCTTTAAAATGAGACTTTTCTATCTCAATATTCTCTTGTAACTTCTGCATGGCATTTTTACGAAAATCTGATGTAATAGGGCCAGTGTTAAGAAGTACCGGATAGATTTCTGTACCTTGAAGCTCTAAACGAAGGGTATCGGTAACTCCTTCAATGGCATATTTACTTGCATTGTACGCCCCTCTTCCAGCCAAAGAGATAAGCCCCAAAACAGAGGAGTGCTGAATAATCTTTCCATACCCCTGCTTTCGCATTACCTTAAGTACCTGTCGTGTCGCTTCATGGAGCCCAAAAACATTGGTTTCAAACTGTGCTTTAAGTGCCTCTGTAGGAAGATCTTCTATCATACCAGGCTGTCCAAACCCAGCATTGTTAAACCACACATCAATCTTTGACTCTTTTGCTAAAACAGAGGCAATAACACGCGCAATAGAATCTGAATCTGTCACATCTAAAAGCATGGCATCTTCAAAACCAAGAGAGTGAAGTTTCTCTACATCTTCTAAAGTACGTGCCGTTGGGTAGACACGTACAAAACGCTCTTTTAAGTAGAGGGCTGTCTCTAAGCCTATGCCAGAGCTACACCCCGTAATGACAATATTTTGCATCAATTAAAACTGTTTTTCCAAAAATGGAATAATCTGTTTCTTACGGCTCAATACACCCTCTAACCATGCTTCATTCTCAACAAGGGTTACATCAAAAGCAGCTTCAACTCTTTGAGGTTCATCGGCAATGACCAAAAGTTGTGAACCCATCTTCATAATGTCTGTCAAAAGAAGTAACATCGCTGCTCTACCTCCCTCCTCTTTCATGGTTTGCATCTCTGCTTTTAGATCCTCTTTCATCTCATCAAAAACACTTAAATCTACCACTTCCAGTTGCCCTACCCCTACTTTATATTCATTCATATTAAAGTCTTTAAAGTCTCGTTCTATAAGCTGACGTGGTGTCGCATTGAGTACATCTGATTTAACAATAAACATCTCAACACCCAACTCTTTGTAGTTCTCAATACCAGCAATTTGTGCCAACTCTTTACACGCTTTGGTATCTTCTTTGGTACAAGTGGGTGACTTGAAGATGACAGTATCACTCAAAATAGCACACATCATCATCCCTGCTAACGCTTTTGGAATAGCGATATTGTAGTAGTCAAACATCTGCTTTACGATGGTGTTAGAACATCCAATAGGACGTATCCAGCACTCTAATGGTGTTGAAGTGGTAATATCACCTAGTTTATGGTGGTCTACAATACCAAGGATATTGGCTTCTAAGATATCTTTAGGGGCTTGTGCCAAATCGGAGAAGTCTATAAGGTAGACATCTTCATTGGCATAAGAGGTTTTAAGTAGAGGTGCTTCATAACCAAACTTTTCAAGTATCCAACGACTCTCAGGGTTAAGCTCTCCCTGTCGTGATGGAAGGGTATCTTCTCCCAACTGGTTTTTAAGATAAGAGAGAGAAATCGCACCTACAATTGAGTCTGAATCTGGGGTTGTATGTCCAAAAATATATGTTGCCATAAAACGTATTCCTTATTATTTTTTACGCATTATATTATAACAACATATAAAAAAGAGTTAGTCAAAGCAACCTAGCGTAAAAATTACTTTTTCATCAAGGTTGGTAGGCTCTTTTTAGAAGGCTGAGAAGTGGTTTTTTTAGCAATGCTTACCACCAACTTTTTATCTTTATAGAATGTTTTAATCTCTTTACTATCAATATCTTGTGGTGTTGAGATACTTTGCTGATAGATACGTACACTTTTTATATGTCTATTGGATTGATTCTCCTCTTGTACAATCTCAGCACGAATAGAGAGAAGTCCATTGGAGAGTTGTAGGTCAATACGGTTATCTTTGCTTTCAGGAATATTGGTCATCAACTCATAGTGGTCACCTTGATCTCTGAGTTGATTTTGTACCATCATCTGATACTCTCCTACATGCTGGTTTGCCCCCATACCATTGGCTTGGTTATGCTCAATACGCTGATGCATATGTGCGAACATCTGATCCATCTGTTTTTGCATCTGTACCATCTCTTTAAAGATATCATCACCAAAAACATCGGCAAATAGTGACTCGTCAGCCATGGCACTAGAGAAGAGTACCAAAGGTATAAGTGAAGCTAAAACGCTCTTTCTTAACATCATAAAAACTCCTTTATCAATAAGATTTCAATCCAAAGTATAGAGCAGAAGGTTTAACCATTTTTTAACATTTTAAAACGGCAACTTCCAAGCGTAACAACACGCCCTTTCTCTACCTCTGAGACAATATACTTTAGCGTAGAAGGTCCATCTGTCTCAGGCATCTCCTCCTCAATCATACGTAGAAGATCTTTTTGTGATGTTTTTTGCCACTGCTTCTCATAGTTGTATTGGGTATAGAGTTCAACAGACACTACACCAATCCTAACTCAGCAAAGATAGGCTCTAACTCTATCCACCAATTCTCAAACTTCACAGCAATATCATTAATGGCATGCTCTTCCTCTTTCCACTCTTTTAACTTCTCTAAAATAAGGGCTTTTTGCTCTTGCTCTATGGCCGCATGCTCTTCTACTTTTTTGATGGCTCTCTCAATTTTTGTTTTCATAATAGTTACCATTCCTTTTTTCTTTATATTTTAGTTCAATCTCAACAAATTGTCAAATAAAAAGCACCATTACGCTATAATCGCGTTATTAACTAAGCATATAGGAACAATCATGAGTGAAACAACACAAAAAAAAGCAACCTATAACCCCAAAGAGGTCGAAGACAACTACTATGCACTGTGTGAAGCACGTGGATATTTTGAGATTGATGGAAACAAAGCCATTCAAGAGGAGGGAAAAAACTTCTCTATTATGATGCCACCTCCCAATGTCACAGGGAGTCTACACATTGGACACGCCCTCACCTTTACCCTACAAGATATTATTACCCGTTATAAACGTATGGATGGGTTTAAAACCCTCTGGCAACCAGGAACTGACCACGCTGGAATTGCAACACAAAACATTGTTGAGAAGCAACTCTTAGCTGAAGGTACCACCAAAGAAGCCATTGGAAGA
>Ga0256843_1002057_pt1 | contig 15067 bp, 16 predicted proteins | sample AlvinellametaG_FD_191572 | JGI IMG/M metagenome (GOLD analysis project Ga0256843, IMG submission 191572) | Pompeii worm associated microbial communities from hydrothermal vent at the East Pacific Rise, Pacific Ocean - Alvinella | ecosystem: Host-associated > Annelida > Integument > Unclassified ... | reverse complement strand
ACCCTTCTCGGCTTCAAGGTTCCTCATGAACCAAATCATCGGCATCGCGAGGAGCACGAGGAGGGCGCCGAGGGGGAAGAGCACCCTGTAGTTCTCGCCGGCGAGCTGGACTATCGCCCCTCCAAGAACGCCCGCTAAGAGAACTGGAAGGGAGCGGGTGGCCTCGAAGAAGCCGTAGTAGCGGCCGGTGAAGGCTTCCCTCTCGAACTTGGTCAGAAGGTCGCCGATTACCGGGTATGAGGCCGCCATGAGGATACCCCAGCCGATTCCCGCTATTCCAAGGGCTATCGTTATCTCCGTTTTGGTGCTTATGAACCAGCCCCAGAGCTGGGGGATCGCAAACACGAGGCCGCCGAGGACTATACTCAACCGCCGGCCGAGCCTGTCGTAGAGAACGCCGCCGGGAATGGCCCCGAGCAGGACTGTAACATTGAAGAGGGCCATCAGGTAGAGCCCGAGGGACGTTACTGCCTTGATGTTCTCCTCGGTGGCCGAGCCGTAGAGTATGAAGGCCAGTATTCCGTAGAGGAACATCGCTATGAACTCGAAGCTCATCCACCAGAGGGTCTGCGCCGCGTAGAACTTAAGGAAGTCGCGGTTCTCGACGATGCTCCTGAGGTATTCAGCAAGGCTCTCGTTGTCTTCGATTTCGGGCGCTTCTGGCTCCCTGACGACGAAGTAAACGAAGAGCGCCGCGCCGATTAGGAAGAGGGCGGTGATAACGAAGGGTATCTTGAGATAAGGCGTCTGGGCGAGGGCCTTTATCCCCTCGTTCTCGCCGGTCATCGCTATGGCCTTCGCTATCAGGTAGCCGGCCAGTCCAAAGAGGAAGAGATTGCCGGCCCATTCGAGGAGCGTTATCACACCGCTCGCTGTTCCCCTGTGGCCGCTCTCGACGGTGTCCGGCATCAGAGCGCGGTACTGGGCGGTGTATATGTGCATCGAGAAGTAGAAGAACGCGAGGGCGAAAGCGAAGCCCCAAAGCGGGACTCCAAGGACGTAAGCAGTGTAAACCATCAGCACTGTGAATCCGGAGAGAAGTCCACCGGTCATAATGAAGGGCCTCCTCCTGCCGTGCCGCGAGCGGAGGGTATCGCTGTAATAGCCGAGCAGGACTGGAATGAACAGCCCGATGAACCCCTCAGCGGCGAGGATAGTTCCCTTGATGAAGGCCGACTCGGTGTAGCTCGATAGCAGGGGGAAAGAGAGCCCCTTGTTGAGGGACCAGCCGACGCTCCTCGCGAAGCCGAGCAGGGCCAGTCCGAGCACAACCTTCCAGTCAAGTTTCTTCTCCATACCAATCACCTCAGTCCATATCCGGAACGTAGTCCAGGGCGTCGCCCTTCGAGCGGACGATGTCGCCCCTCCTCACGAACTGCATCGCCAGCACCGCGAGGGCGAAGAACGTTACTGCGAAGGGGAGTAGCGTTTTGTAGCCGATGAGGTCGAGGAAGACTCCGGCCAGAGGGGGCGCGAGCAGGTTCGCGGCCTGACTGAAGAAGTAGTAGAGCCCCGTGTAGCCGCCGAGCTTCTCCTCCGTCGTCATGTCAACTACCATGGGCAGGGAGTTTACGTTGACCATCGCCCAGCCAATTCCACCGATGAAGAACAGCCCCATGAAGGTCATCACAACCGGGTCGCTCAGCGAGCTGGACTGCGGGCGGGAGCCCTCGCCGACGATGTAGGCCCCGAGGAGTATTGCAATGACGAGTATGAGGCCAATCGTTATCGTCCTCTTCCTGCCAATCCTCGCCCCGAGGAAGCCCGCTGGAATTGCGAAGAGCATGAAGCTGAGCGAGAACAGGCCGAGCATAAACGCTCCGGTGCTCTCCTCGATGCCGAGGTAGTATTTGGCGTAGCTCGTGAAGAAGGTCTCGAGGGAGTTGAAGGCCACGAACCAGAAGAACACCGCGAGGAGAATGGCCAGAAGGCTCCTCTCGTGGCTCGCGAAGACGTCCTTGAGGTTCTCCCTGAGCTCGCCAAAGCTCTTGTGGGAGGTTTCAGCCAACAGCTTCTTCAAACTGAGCTTTTTCCCGGGCTTCCGGTATTCCTCGGGCTCGGGAACGGCAAGAACGACGAGGAGGTTCGCCAGGAGCATTATCGCCGCGCCGAAGTAGAACGGATAAGCGTAGTTCATGTCGTAGAGAACCTTTCCGCCGAAGTAAGCGAGCAGGGCCCCGAGGCCGCCCATGAAGTTGATTATCCCGTTGGCCTGGCTCCTCTTCTCGCTCGGGGTTATGTCGGGCATGAAGGCAACGACAGGGGAGCGGAAGAGGGCCATGAAGAAGTTCATCAGTATTATCGTCCCCATGAAGAGGGCAAGGTTCTCGTGCGCCCTCGCAACGGGAATCAGCGCGAACATCAACGCCGCTGAAGGGGCGCCGAGGAGTATGTAGGGCTTACGCCTGCCGAGCTTCGTTCGCGTCATGTCGCTGAGCGCGCCGAGGAACGGGAGCAGTAGGACCGCGAAGAGGTTGTCAATGGTCATGATGAAGCCCGTAACGGTCTTGCTCAGGTGGAATGTGTCCTGAAGGAAAATCGGTATGTAGGCGTTGTAGAGGGCCCATATTATGCTGATGCCGAAGAAGCCGAAGCCGAGGATGAACACCCTGCGGTATTTAAACTCCACCTGCATCACCCTCACAGCTGTAAGTTATAATGTCCGGGAAGAGGCTTTTAAGGCTTGTGAGTTCATTTCTGGGCGGTAGTAAAGATGACAACTCTGGACAATGACGCCGGCTTCATATTACTCGGACACCGCGGGGTTAAAGGACCGTTGGAGAACACCCTCCCGGCCTTCAGGCGAGCACTAAGATACGCTGACGGAGTGGAGTTCGACGTGAGAATGACGAAAGATGGGAAGCTCGTTCTCCTCCACGACGGGGAGTTCGCGGCTGGAGGAAGGCGATACAGTGTTAGGGAACTGACGTATAGGGAGCTTGCAAAACTCCACCCCCTCGGAAGGCTCGTTCCGACGCTCGACAAAATCTTAGACCTCTCGCCCCGCTTCATCAACGCCGACCTCAAGGACCCGGAAGCGTTGCGCCCCCTTATTGATGGGCTTGAGCAAAGGAACCTCTTAAGCCGAACGGTAATCTCGACCGACTCGTGGGGACTCGCCTTAAAGGCCCTCGGGGAGTGTCCTGACTGCAGGGTCGGGTTCTCGATAACCAGCTCGTTGAACCTCTCCCGGAGCCTGAAGTCGGCCGGCCTTTACTCAATCCACGTCCCCCTCGACCTCGTCCGCTACGTTGGAAAGGGTGGCTTTAAGGCCCTGCTGAGGCTCTACCGCCGAAAAGGCCTCGCCGTGTGGCTCTGGAACTACGAGATGGACGAGTTAGCACTCCTGCCCCGCTTTCTACCTCTGGCTAATGCCGTTATCTCCGACGACCCGGCGAGGCTGAAAAGGTTTATATCCTCCGGGAGCATCTCCCCTGAGGCGACACATCATGTGGGAACGGGATAGGGTTATTGTCCTCGGCCACAGAGGGTTTAGCGGGAAGTTTCCAGAGAACAGCCTGTTGGCGTTTAGAAAGGCCGTCGAGACCGGAGCGGACGGCGTTGAGCTCGACGTCTGGCTGACAAAGGACGGAAGGGTTATCGTCATGCACGACGAGACCATAGACAGAACGAGCGACATGAGTGGAAGGCAGAAAGATATGGCCTTAGATGAGCTCAAAAAGGCCGATATCGGCCAGGGAGAGAGGATTCCCACGCTGGAGGAGGTGTTCGAGGCCCTTCCTGATGATGCCCTCATCAACGTCGAGCTCAAGGACAGGGAAGCGGTTGGAGAAGTGGCTAAAATCGTCAGGGGCAACAACCCCGATAGGGTTCTTATCTCGTCCTTTGACATTGAGGCCCTGAGGGAATACAGAAAGCACGACGGGGAGACGAGAATGGGGCTGTTAATCGACCGGGAAGAAGTCGTTGGCCTCATACCCAAGCTCAAGGAGGAGCTCAGCCTCTGGTCAATCAACGTCCCGATGGAGGCCATACCGTTACTCGGCTTCGAGAAGACCATCCAGGCGCTTAAATGGGCCCGCTCCCTTGGTCTTAGAATCGTCCTCTGGACAGAAAACGACGAGCTCTTCTACAAAGACGACAACCTGCTGAAGCTCAAGGGTCTCTTTGAGGTCGTGATAGCGAACGACGTCGAGCGCATGTTGTCATACCTCGGGAACGCTGGACTCAGGTAGCCTGCGAAACCGTTAATACCTTTCACTCCCCTTTTATCCTGGTGGTATCATGGGGCAATACATCCTCTCGCTCGACGAGGGAACGACTTCAGCGAGGGCGATAATCTTCGACAGGGAGAGCAACGTTCTCGGTATAGGCCAGTACGAGTTTCCCCAGCACTATCCGCGGCCCGGCTGGGTGGAGCACAATCCGGAGGAAATCTGGGACGCGCAGTTCAGGGCGATAAAGACAGCCCTCGAGCGGGCAAAAATAGAGCCGGGCCAGATAGCGGCGATAGGCGTTACGAACCAGCGAGAGACGACGATAGTCTTTGACCACGACGGAAAACCGCTCTACAACGCGATAGTCTGGCAGTGCAGGAGAACGGCTGAGCTTATCGAGGAGATAAAACGCGAATACGGAAACCTAATCAAGGAAAAAACCGGCCTCGTTCCCGATGCTTACTTCTCCGCGAGCAAGCTCAAGTGGCTCCTCGACAACGTCCCCGGGCTGAGGGAGAAGGCGGAGAAGGGCGAAGTCCTCTTCGGAACCGTCGATACGTTCCTAATCTACCGCCTCACCGGCGAGCACGTAACCGATTACTCCAACGCCTCAAGGACGATGCTCTTCAACATAAAGAGGCTCGACTGGGACGACGAGTTGCTCGAAATCTTCGGGATTCCGGAGGAGGTCCTGCCGGAAGTGAAGGAGTCGAGCGAGGTCTACGGTTACACGAAAAGGGAACTCCTCGGGGCGGAGATTCCGGTGAGCGGCGACGCAGGAGACCAGCAGGCGGCTCTGTTCGGGCAGGCGGGCTTCGAGACGGGAATGGTGAAGGCCACCTACGGAACGGGAAGCTTTATCCTCGCCAACACCGGAAAGACGGTCCGCTATTCCAACAACCTGCTCACAACAATAGCCTGGGGGCTCAACGGAAAGGTCAGCTACGCCCTTGAGGGAAGCGTCTTCATAACGGGAGCAGCGGTTCAGTGGCTCCGCGACGGGATAAAGATTATCAAGCACGCCGCCGAGACCGAGGAACTCGCGAGGAAGCTCGAGAGCAACGAAGGGGTCTACTTCGTCCCGGCCTTCGTCGGTCTTGGAGCACCGTACTGGGACCAGTTCGCGAGGGGGCTAATAATCGGGGTAACGCGCGGAACCGGCAGGGAGCACCTCGCAAGGGCAACCTTAGAGGCGATAGCCTACCTCACGCGCGACGTCATAGAGGAGATGGAGAAGCTCGTCGGAATAAAAGAGCTCCGCGTTGACGGCGGGGCAACGGCAAACGACTTCCTGATGCAGTTCCAAGCGAACATACTGAACAGGCGCGTTGTCAGGCCCGTCGTCAAGGAAACCACCGCGCTCGGCGCGGCGTATCTGGCCGGACTGGCCGTTGATTACTGGGAGAGCCTTGAGGAGATAGAGAGCCTCTGGAAGGTGGAGAAGGTCTTTGAGCCGGAGATGGACGAGGAAACGAGGAGAAAGCTCTACCACGGCTGGAAGGAGGCGGTAAAGAGGGCGATGGGCTGGGCGAAGGTCGTTGGGGTCTGACGAAAGAGTTATTACTGTTTCCTCCAATTATTTTCAGGTGGTAGCATGGAGACCGTCGAGGCCGTCTACGAGAACAGTGTTCTAAAACCCCTAAAACGTGTGAATCTCAAGGAAGGTGGGAAAGTAACCGTTGTCATAAAGCGGGACGTCCTGAAGCTTGCGGGAAGTGTTAAGAGAGCTGTTAGCGTTGAGGAGCTGGAGGAGGCTTACCATGAGTACGTTCTCCACAGGGGAAAGGGTCTTCCTTGACATTGAGACCCTACCATGACGAATGAACATCTCCGTCCACTCAAACCCTGTCCTGCCCTGTCCTTTTTTCTAATGCCCCAAAGAGTTCTTTCCTCGCCTCTTCGACAAACTAAAGGTTAAGGAAAGCTTTAAAACCTCCAAAACCCTTTCTCAAGTTAAATCGAGGTGAAGGTTATGAAGACGAAGGTGGCCATAATAGGGGCAGGAATTAGCGGGGCGAGCATAGCGAGGGTTCTCAGCAGGTACGAGAACCTCGAAGTCCACCTGATAGAAAAAGCTCCTGATGTTGGCTGGGGGGTGAGCAAGGCCAACACGGCTCTGATTCACGGTGGCTACGACGACGACCCCGAGAAGTACCCGACGAGAGCCAGGCTGTGCATAAGGGGAAACCGGCTCTGGCACCGGTGGGTCAAGGAGCTTGAGATTCCGCACGTCTGGAACGGGGCATTGATAGTCGCGACGAAGGAGGAGGACTTCGACGAGCTCGAGAGACTCTTGGAGCGCGGAAGGAAGAACGGCGTTCCAGAGATGAGAATCGTCGATAAAGAAGAGCTCTTCCACCTTGAGCCAAACCTCACGAGGGAAGCGATTGGAGCTTTATGGGTTCCAATAGTGGGCCAGATTGGGCCGATTCCAGCTGTTATAGCTATAACCGAAAACGCCGTTGCGAACGGTGTGAAGACTCACCTCGAGACGGAGGTTACTGGAATAAAGGTCGAGAACGGCGAGGTGAGGGGCGTTGAGACAAAGGACGGCTTCATCAGGGCGGACATCGTTATCAATGCAGCGGGTCTTTACGCGGACAGGATAGCGAGGATGGCCGGCATAGACTACTTCGAAATCCGCCCGAGGAAAGGTGAATACTGGATTTTTGACGACGACGTTCCCGGGCCGAAGCGCGTCCTCTTCCCGACGCCGACGCCGATAAGCAAGGGAATAGTTGTAACCACCGAGATTTCCGGCCATCTGATGATAGGGCCGAACGCCCAGGACTTACCGCCGGAGGAGAAAGAAAACCTCGCCACCACGAGGGATGGCCTTGAGCAGGTCTGGAAAGGGGCCAAGAAGCTCTGGCCGCAGCTGCCCCCGAGGAGCAAGGTAATCAGAACCTTTGCAGGTCTAAGGCCCGAGCCGACGGGAGGGGACTTCATAATCAAGGCGGAGGAGATTTACGGCTTCATCAACGTCGCTGGAATACGCTCACCCGGCCTGACGAGCGCCCCGGCGATAGCCTACGAGGTGGCCGAGATAATCGAGCGCGACCTCGGAATCGAGCTGAAGGAAAAGGAGAAGTGGAACCCCTACAGGAAGGAAATCAGCCACTTCTTCATGATGACGCCCGAGCAGGTGAACGAAGCCGTGAAGAAGAACCCCGCCTACGGAAAAATAGTGTGCCGCTGCAACTCCGTCAGCGAGGGCGACATCCTTGAGGCCATCGAGAGGATGAAGTTCATAGGCGTTAAAACGCCAAGCGTTGATTCCGTCAAGTTCAGGACGAAGGCAACCACCGGCACGTGCCAGGGAAGCTTCTGCAGGCCGAAGATTGTCCAGCTTCTGGCGAAGGAATACGGAGTAGAGCCGTGGGAAGTCACGCTGAAGGGCAAGGGAAGCGAGATTGGAATAGGAGACGTCAAGGTTCTCCTCAGGGGGGATGCCTGATGTTCCCGAGGATTCCGATGCTGAGCTACGACGTCGTTGTCATCGGTGGCGGTCCTGCGGGAATGGCGGCCGCTATTAAAGCCAAAGAACTCGGACTGAAGGTTTTGCTCCTCGACGAAAATGACTACCTCGGAGGTATTTTGCCCCAGTGCATTCACCCGGGCTTCGGCCTGCACTACTATAAAGAAGAGCTGACCGGGCCCGAGTTCGCCTCGCGCCTCGCGAAGAGGCTGGTCGAGCTTGGGGTGGAGTACAGAACGGCGGCAAGGGTTCTTGAGATTAAAAACTACTCCGACCTCGAGAAGGTCGTAATCTTCACCTCGCCGAGCGGGGCTTATCAGGTTTGGGCGAAGGCGGTAATCTACGCCGCGGGAGCGAGGGAGAGGCACGCCTTCGAGATTGGAATCGTCGGCGACAGGGTTTCTGGAATCTACACGGCCGGGGAGGCCCAGACGCTGATGGACCTCTATGGTATAATGCCCGGCAAGGAGATAGTCATCGTGGGTTCCGGCGACGTTGGCCTGATAATGGCGCGCCGGTTTGCCCTTGAAGGTGCGAAGGTTAAGGCCGTTGTCGAGCTGATGCCCTATCCCGGGGGACTGGCGAGAAACGTGATGATTCTCAGGGACTTCGACATTCCCCTCTACCTGAGCCACAAGGTCGTGGAAGTCCGCGGAAAGGGCCGCGTCGAGCGGGTAAAGGTTGTGGGGGTCGATGAAAACCTCAACGAAACGGGAGAAGAGTTCTGGATTGAGGCCGACACTCTGATAATATCGGCCGGTCTCGTCCCGAACGTCAAGAAGCTGACGGCCATAGGCGTTGAGATTGACCCCGCAACGGGCGGACCGGTCGTGAACGACAGATTAGAGACCAGCGTCCCGGGAATATTTGTTGCCGGGAACTCGCTCCTGATAAACGACCTCGTTGACTACGTTGCGGAGCAGGGCGAATTAGCGGCGGAGGGAGCCAAGGAGTTCATCGAGAACGGGGGAATTGAGAGTAGGAAGTGGGTTAAGGTCGAGAAGGGCGAGAACGTCCGCCTGCTCGTTCCGCACTACCTCAGCGGCGACAGGGACGTCTATCTCTACCTGCGCGTGTCTAAGCCGATGGAGGACGTTGAGCTCAGAATTCCGGAGATAGGCAAGAGGATGAAGCTCCCGGTGGTCAAGCCGGCCGAGATGCTGAGAATAAAGCTGAAGGCAGGGGAAATCAGGAAGGCCGAGAAGCTCACCGTGGAGGTGGTGAAGGCATGATATACCGCTTCACATGCATCGTCTGCCCCCTCGGCTGTTCAATCGAGGTCGAGATGGAGGACAGGAAGGTCAAGGAAGTTCGCGGTTGCACCTGCCCACGCGGTGAGGAGTGGGCCGTTCAGGAAGTCACCAACCCGAAGAGGGTCGTGATGAGCGTCGTGCCCGTTGAAGGGGGAGCCCTGCCCACGGTGAGCGTCAAGACGGCCGAGCCGGTGCCGAAGGAGAGGATACCCGAGCTCATGAAGTTTCTGGCGAAGCTCAGGCTCAAAGCGCCGGTGAAGGTCGGAGAAACGGTTGCGGAGTGGGAAGGGATAAAAATAGTGGCGACGAGGGGGGCTTAGCCCCTCACCACATAACGTCCTCGAAGTTCGTGGCGTTCTCTATTCCCTTTGGTGCTTTTATTGTGAAGCGTTTGTTGATGTCAGAGAACGCTACCCTGTTGTGGATCGTCATGTAGATACTTGTGATTTTCCCGTCGTAGCCTTTTATGATCATCACGATATTCATGAACGTCTCGATGAACGTGGGGGTGCCGTCTTTTCTGAAATGCACTTCCACCCATCCTGATTTTGTTGTGATGTTGATGGGGTTGCTGTCGTTTTCTCCAAAGAGCTTGGTGAAGTAAGAGCTCTGGTTCGTTGCATTAACGTACTCCCAGAAGGTCAGGTTTACGCGGAAGGCGTAGCCGTCGGAAAGCTTCTTTATGGTGACGTTCTTCTCGTTGAGAAGGTTCTTTATGTATCTGATGTTCAGCGAGCCGTTAGCCTGTGTGTATAGGTCACTCTCTGACTGTGAAGAGATGCGGTACCACTTGCCGTCGACCTTGACGTAAACCATGCTACCGTTTATGAAATAGGGCCAGTTCATGTTGATGTCCATGCCCATCGTGTGGGTCTTCATGCTCAGGTTCCCAATCTCTAATTTTGAGGTCCTGTTGAATATGCCGCTTACGTGCCCGACCATTGTGAAGTTTATTGTTTTGTTGGTGTCCGGATCGACGAAATGCACATTCGTTGAAAAGTTCTGGGTGTATTTGGCAGTCTCCATCTCCTGAATGGCCGTCAGAATTTTTTGTTCCGTGAGCCCTGTGTTTCCTCCGATACAACCGCTCGCAAGTAAAACAACTGCCATTAGAATCACGGCGGCAAGTCTCTTCATCCTACTACCTCCGGATCGTCATCACTAAATATCATGCTGATTTGCTTAAATACTTTTTCTATTCAAATTTAACTAACTCATTAAAGTAGTTAGCAAAAAATGGAAGTGGTCCTTTCCCATCACTCCCTGCCGCAATAAAAGAAGTTGAAAAGCTCAGCCCTCCAGCTCCTTTGCCCACTCCGGAAGTCCGCAGGAGGGGATTATCTTCGCCGAAAGGGAAAACTCCTGAAGAACTTCCCTTCCGTTGCTTATCTTCCCCGTGAGCTCAATCTTCTCCGGTGTGTAATCCTTCCCGTAGAAAACCCTCACCGTTCCGGTCATGAGGGCCCCCGAGCCTTTGTAGGTTATGTAGATTGTGTAGTTCGAGGCGACCCAGGAGCCGGAAACCCTGACCGACGATGCACTTCCAAGCGCTCTGAGGCCGGTCTTTATTGGGTCGTAGAGGAGGAGGTCCTTTATCTCGCCCTCCGTGAGGTTGACCTTTATGTGGCTCACAGTACCGTTGCTCGAGACCTTTTCAAGGAGGGTTTTTCCCCGTATCACCCCCCACCATTCGAGGCCTTTTTTCCTGCCGTGGAAGAAATACGCCCCGTTGGAGGAACCCCCCTCGACGGCGCTGTGCTCGGTGACGTTGCCCTCGATGGTCGTGATGTTTTCCTGGTACTGATAGCATGCCATTGAACCCATCCTCGCCAGTATGGCCCCCTTGGGGTTTACCTGTGCGGGCTTGGTGGGAGAATGGGACGAATACCATACTCCAACGATGCCAACGATTATCAGGACGGATACTATTGCACCCACCGCTTTGCCGTTCATTTTCTTCACCCGCCGGAATAAGGAAAGGTGTTTAAAAATGGGTTTTGGTTCAACCCTTTAATGATTCCAGCTTCTGGAGGAATATTCTGAGGTCCGTTTTAAAGGGCTCTTCCGAGGTGTCTATTTCCTCTTTTAGGAGTTCAACGAAGTTGTCGATGTCGGTTGACTCCTCCCACAGTTCTTTGACGAGCTTCTCCAGCTTCTCCCAGTACTCGACGTAGGGGCGAGACTCAAACAGGGCCTTCTCGACGAGGTTCACATTCCATCCCCCCTCTTGAACCAGTAGTACCAGAGCTTTGACCTGTCCTCGGCCTCCCCCATCATCATGAGGTACCTCAGCAGGGCGATGTTGAACATTATGAAGAATATCAGCAGGACGTTGTAAGCCGGTATGCTGAAGCTCAGGAAGGCGTAGTAGTCCCAGATGAAGTGCAGGAATATCGCAAGGGAGTAGAACGGCCACAGGGAGTCGACCTTTCCCTCGGCTTTCATCCCGTATCCCACGCCGATTATGGCGCTCCACGTCGCGTGGGCGAAGGGCGTCAGAAATGCCCTCGTTATGGTCACAGAAACTCCCCATCCAATGCCGTAAAGGAAGTTCTCTGTGGCGGCAAAGCCCAAGCCTGCGGCGACACCATAGACAACCCCGTCCATTATCCCGTCCATCTGGCCGGCCTTGAAAGGCCACCTGACCGCCAGCGCCTTTGCGGGTTCCTCCACAATGCCCGCCACCAGGGCCGTGTAAAATGCCGTCGTCGGGAGGAGGGGTTGAATCATGCCGCCCAGTGTAAGGACGCTTTCGAGAACGTAGGCTATACTCACCGAGAGGGTGCCCCCAAGGATAAACGTGCCTATGACGTAGCGTCTCGGCTCGGGCTCGTACTTATCAGCGTGGTAAAAATACCACAGGAGTATGAGTGCTGGAGCGTATGCGAAGAATATCAGGATGCTCAGTGCGTTCATCCAACCACCTGTTAAATTTTCAGGTCTCTCGATTTAAACTTTTGGCTGCATGGACTTCAGTACTTGGGAGAGCCTTTCGAGGGTTCCAAAGTCCAGCAGTTCGTCCCCCAGTGGCGCAATTACCCGTGCCCCTTTCAGAGTCTCCCTCCTGAGGAACGGCGACACGATCTCCCTGAGCACGTCATTTCCATACGCCCAGGGGCTGAATGCCGGGAGAACTATGAGTTTCTTGCTCATGAGGAAGACGGGGATTTTTATCAGGGCTCCAACCTCGTCCCTGAGCCTTATCGCGGGGTGTTCGTGTCCGATTATGAATCGCTCTCCCTCCACGAGCTTGTGTCCGTGAACGAGCTTCCAGTTCCCAACCTTGAACTCCTCCACGATCTCAATGCCCAGCTCCCTCAGCCACATGGTTCCGACGTCGTGGTTTCCGCGGACGAGGATGACATCATCGACGAGCGGGCTTATTTCCTCGAAGAAGGCCCTGAGCTCCGCCCTCTCTCGCCACTCCGGGACGAAGGAGTGCTTCAGGTCTCCGTCTATCACAAGTCTTTTCGGCCTCTCGCGCTCTATGAGGGACTTCAAGTCTTCCACCACTTCATGGAACACGCGAGGGAGATAGAAGCCCTCCCTGGCCATCGCTATCTCGTAGCCGAGGTGTAGGTCCGCCACTATTAGCGTCCTCCCGATTTTCAGGGCTTTCTCCGGCAGAGGTTTGGGTTCCATGTGTTCGGTTTGGGCGCTGAACTTTTAAGCTTTGTTAGGGGAACCGAAAAGGTTTTAAATCTGTCCATCTATGGAACAATGGTGAGTAAAAATGGCCTATATTGGGTTCGTGAGGAGCCCCCATGGTCCGATAAAAACCTACGGGCTAATCCTCCAAGAGCTCGGAAGGAGGGGCTTTGAAGTGGGGTTCTCCAGGCACCACTGGGCCGGCGATCTTCCCTTTGGGCTCGTCGTTGCGGAGACCCAGAAGGGGCCCGTCGCCGTCCGCTGGTCGCTTGGAAGGGAGTTCTCCTTCAGGCTTGAAGAGGTTGATAAGGAGACCTACGACGAGTTCGTGGAGGACACGATAGAATACACGAACGCGGACTCGGGTTAGCGCTCCCGCCTGACCCTTTCAATCACGTCGAAGATGCTCCACAGATCCCTTATGACGTGGAGGTGCGGGATTAAGGCGAGCTTTTCCCTGTTTTTCTCCACAAACTTCGCCGTGAACGGGAAGTAGTACCACACGAACTCCGTGTTCTCGTCGCCCCTTCCGATGAAGCGCCAGGGCTTGTCGTCCACCCAGATGAAGGTCTCATCCCCGTACTTCTCGCGTACGAGCCGAAAGGCTTCGTCGAGGGTCATCTCCCTGCCAAAGACGATTACATCGTCGAAGAGGTCGTAGAGGCCGGCCATCTTCAGGCGCTTGACCTTCATGCCGTCTATGAAGTCCTCGGCCGAGAAGGAGATGACGGTGTGCCCCTCCTCCCTGAGCTTTTTTAGGAGCTCGGGGGCGTCGTCTATGGGCCTGCTCAGCTTGGCCCTCTCGATGAACCATGTTTCAAAGAACTTCGTCCTCAGGAAGAAAGGCGGCTTGTGGGTCTTCTTGTGCCCCCCAAGGCTCGGCCGCTCGAACTGGAGCTCGATTCTGGTCAGCAACTTCGCCCACAGAGCCTTTCCAGGGAGCCAGCGGTATCTAACCTTGAGGGCCCTTTTGAAGGCCTCCTCTATGGGAGTGTAGCTGTCAACGAGCGTCCCATCGAAGTCAAAGCCGATTATCATGGGGCATCACCTCGAAATAGGGCGGGCCCCTTTAAGGCTTTCTATACCCGGGAGCACAAGGCATATAATCATGTAGGCCCAATTTCAAACGACCGTCTTAACCTTTCGAGGTGATTGCCATGGGAGAACACTACATCCCCAATCTCGCCCAGAGGGATGAAATGCTGAGGGAAATCGGCTTCAGCTCAATCGACGAGCTCTTTTCCGACGTCCCGGAGGGAATGGTTAAGGAGTTCAACCTTCCCGGGGGAAAGAGCGAGTACGAGGTCTTCCTCGAGCTCAACGAGGTTCTTTCGAAGAACAAAACCGTTCTCGAGATGCCGAGCTTCCTCGGAGCGGGAACCTACTTCCACTACGTTCCGGCCCACGTTAAGTACCTCATCGAACGAAGCGAGTTCCTGACAGCTTACACCCCCTACCAGCCCGAGATAAGCCAGGGGATGCTCCAGGCTCTGTTCGAGTACCAGAGCATGATGGCCGAGCTCTACGGCCTGCCGGTAGTCAACTCCTCGATGTACGACTGGGGGACGGCAATAGCTGAAGCTGCTTTGATGACGGTTAGGCTCCACAGGGGGAAGAGGAAGCGCTTCGTGATTCCGAAGGCGATAAGCCCCGAAAAGAGAGTCGTCATCGAGACCTACACCCGCGGTGCGAACCTCGAGATAGTCGAGATTCCCTGGGACGAGAGCGGTAAGCTCGACATCGAGAGGCTCAAGGAAGCGGTCGAGAACGCGGCCGGAGTTTACGTAGAGATGGCCAACTTCTTCGGTCTTGTTGAGGAGAACGTGAGGGATATAGGCGAGATAGCCAAGGAAGCAGGAGCTTACTTCGTCGTTGGGGCCGACCCGACGATGCTCGGAATCTTCGAGGCGCCGGGCGAGCTTGGAGCTGATATAGCGGTCGGCGAGGCGTCTTATCTGGGCAACCCCATGAACTTCGGCGGGCCGAGGGCCGGGGTTTTTGCGGTGAGGGACGACAAGAAGCTCATCCGCCAGATGCCGGGCAGAATAATCGGAATGACGAAAGATGCCGATGGAAAGAGGGCCTTCGTCATGACGCTCCAGACGAGGGAGCAGCACATCAGGCGCGCTAAAGCTACGTCGAACATCTGCTCCAACGAGGCACTCGTTGCCGTTGCTTCCGCCATACACCTGGCCAGCCTCGGGCCGAAGGGCCTGAAGGAGCTCGGCGAGGTCATACTCAAGAACACCGCCTACTTGAAGAGGGGGCTGAGCGAGGTTGCCGAGATTCCCTTCGAGGGCCTCTACTTCAAGGACGTTCCTGTGAAGTTCGAAAGGCCCTACGGCGAGATACACGAGGCCCTCTTAGAGAGGGGAATCCACGGAGGCTACTACATCGGGGAGCACTTCCCGGAGCTCGGCGAGACAGCGCTCTTCTCGGCGACCGAGACAACGAGAAAGGAATGGGTAGATGCCCTAATCGAGGCCCTCAAGGAGGTGACTGGGCGGTGA
>Ga0256843_1002056_pt1 | contig 15070 bp, 11 predicted proteins | sample AlvinellametaG_FD_191572 | JGI IMG/M metagenome (GOLD analysis project Ga0256843, IMG submission 191572) | Pompeii worm associated microbial communities from hydrothermal vent at the East Pacific Rise, Pacific Ocean - Alvinella | ecosystem: Host-associated > Annelida > Integument > Unclassified ... | reverse complement strand
ATGCCATTATTAGAATTATCTCTACTAATACCATATGTATTTATTAATGTCTGTAGAATCTCATTATTTCCACCTGCAATTCTAACTAACTCCTCCATTGTTGGTGTAGAACCATTTGAACTAATATTATTATTCATTGGAGCATTATTCATTGGAGTATTATTCGCTGGTGGAAAACCTGTACCACCTTGCTGTTGCATTGTTTGTCCTCCTAAAGCATTAGGGTTATTGAATCCCATTTGTGGTTGATTAGGGTGTTGCATTGTTTGACCTCCTAAAGCATTAGGGTTATTGAATCCCATTTGTGGTTGATTAGGGTGTTGCATTGTTTGTCCTCCTAAAGCATTAGGGTTATTGAATCCCATTTGGGGTTGTTTAGGGTATTGCATTGATAGTTGGCGTTCCTGTTGCTCTAATGGCATTTGTTGTTGCATTTGATACTGTTGTTGAATCCCACCATTTTGCATTGCTTTTAATTCTCTGGTCATTGCTGCCTTTACATCATCAGGTAATAATTTGTTAAAATCATGAATATTACCTTTATATTGTCCATTATCATGGTATACATTACCAACAATATCAACAAGACCGATATCTGGAACAAGGGTAGCTTTACCTGACCATTTATTGAACATTTCAATAAGATTAGCATCAGCTTTGAATAATGCTTTTCCTTTAGCATCAATGTAGTATCCTGAAGTAGGGTGAAGTTTTGGTACTGGTTGACTTACGTTAAAAATTCTTGACATGTTAAATCCTTTATTTAGTTAAATGTTTCTCTAGTCTCTCGACCTTAGCTTTTGGAAGTTCGATGAAGCCGTCTTCATCAACTTTCATTGTCATGTTGATAGTACATTCCATATGTGGTGTACTCTTTGGTACAACGTTAGCATTACCTAAATAGATACTACTAGCCGTTGGTATTAATGCTGATAAAGCCACACCTTTTTTACTCTTTGTTTCGGTTTTAATATTCATATAGATATGGTTAGCATTCGATTGGTCATCTAATACTAGACATGGGGACATCCCATTTTTCATCAATCCGAATATTGTAAGTTGCCTAACCCTATTTCTAAAAAGCTTTTGTAATTCTGGGTTGGAGAATTTATCCCTCTCTATTAAAGTAAGATAGTTAAAAAGCGTATTGAATTTGTTAGTGATTGGTTTTAATAAATGTTCTAAAACTTCTAATCTCTTTTCAGTATGTGGTAATCCAAGATTTACCCATTTACCGAAATTTATAGATGATGTTAATAACAATTCTTTAAAACTATTAACATGAATATTAATCTTTGCCAACATATTGAAAGCATCTTTCTCATCTAAATGTTGGGTGACGTCTAGATGTTTTATAACCTCCTGTAATGCGTATGATGCAGAACGTTTACCATCTGATATTATTATTGCTATTACCATATTCCAATAAGAAGTTTCCTCATCTGGATTATTTGTAGTAACAGCATCTTCGAATAGGTCACTTGTTACTGGTAAATTATACAATACATAAAGAATTTGCGATATGATGAATTCCCTATCATGTGTTAAATCTACATTTTTTATAACTATTCCTATCTTAATATGTTCATGTATATAAACGTTTTCCTGATTATAGAAAATTGTTTCATCTGACTTCATGGTGTAATTTGTTGGGTCCATCACTTCGAAGTCACATCCCAATACATTTCTAAAACCACTCTTATGTATCTCATATAAGGTTAGAGGTATCTTTATATAACCCTTGTTTGGCTTGTATAGGTTAGGACTATATACTAGATAATTATTTACAATCGCATCATTCTTAAAGTATGAGATTGTCTTACCATTCAATTCTATCGACTTCTTATCAATATTTATATAGAGATTCCCCTTGACAGAATTTAACACTAAATCTGATACAATTGGAATTACCCTATATCTAACATTTGATAAGGTTAAAATATTACCTCGTAAAATAGGTAATGCTATAGGCATCTCTATTATTCCACCCTTAAAACTAAACTTAAAGTTATAAGTTACTAAATCGTTATCAGAAATGTCTGTTATTTTTTCTAACATGTTTTCTAATACTTGTTTTAGATTTTGTTTCTTAATAGAGATGAGTGTTATATCATTTATGCGATAATCTTGTAGTGATTGAGTTAAAACCCGAAAGAGATGTTCAACTACACGCTTACCCTCTTTCCCCGCAAAGCCTTCAACTATGTCTTTGTTAATTATGTCATACTCTTCATTGCCTCCGAGTAATCTCTTATTTATCTTTATTTTCATTTTATTGTTATCCTTTCTATATAATAAATTGACCCTCGTTAATAAATTAACAACTTATAGTCCAAATATTGAACTAACTGTTTTAACTATACCTACACGTTCACTACGTTCATTTTCATTCTCTCGATACGAAGCTAACATTTCAGATTCTTCCATTTTTAACTTTGCCATGGACTCATTGTAAATTCTACTAGATTTCAAATCTTTCCTCTTCTCCTTATTAATTAACAACTCCTGTTGGAATTTAACCTCATCATTTTGGACTTTCCTTATATAGTTGAAACTATCCCTTTCGAGGGATATATTCTCCAATAACAGCTTTCGTCGTATTTCATCATCCATTGCTATCAATTTCATTTCAAACTCCTCGTTTTGATAATATAACTTCTGAACAAAATCTATTTCACTTTGTTTAAAATTCATTTTTAACTTATCCATTTCCATCTTATGTTTCTCTAAAAGTTGATTTAATTTAAACTCGTTGGTTTTTACCATAGTTTCGTATTTAAGATTTAATGTTTTAAACTCTGTTTCTAATTTATGATTCTTATTGAATTCCTCCCATTTTCCATAATGTTTACATTCCTCACTATTATTATAAATACCTATAGAATTAATTTCTTTCAATTCGTAGTATTCAAACTCCATTATATTGTTATGTGTGATTCTTACATAAACACCGTCGAGTTTATCATGACAAACTATTGTTTTGATTTCCTCAACCCTACCACGTAAGTTTGTAAAATATCTTTTTTCTGGATTATTTTTATCTATTATTATTACTTCTTCACCAAATGATAAATCCATATCTGATTCCTTAAAACCAAATGTATTACTATCATCTCTTATATTATTATTGTTTGATATAATTATATTAATACCTTCTATAAGGAAATCATCATATCCGATAAAATTAGGATTTATAATAGTGATAAATACAAATGTATCCTCTAGCGCCGTCTCTGCTGCCGAGAATCGTTCATTACCATATTTATCTATTAATGCCCGTTTCCCAACAGTAGTGGTGATATGATACGTTTCTATGACATATACACCTTGTTCTAAATAAATGTCAGTCATACCATAATTAACATTAATTGGTATACTATTGAATTTATATGTTAATTGTTTATTATTATTATTGTCGAATACCTTTATATTATAAGAATCTATAGGTACATATATTTCAATATCTAGATTAGTTTCAACATCTTTATAAGTAATGTATCCAGTATCTTGTAATCTTATCGTTTCCATTTGTTTGCCTTTCTGGGTTAAAACCTTTGTTTGATTTAATAGTTCTTCCTACCTCACTTATATTATATGGCAGTTTAAATTCCATAACTGACAAAAAATCACTCTTTTTATGCCATCTTCAGGTTGGACATTATTCAGTTAAAACAGAAAAAAGGGGGGCTGAAAGTATCCCATAGTTTTAGTATGACATTAAATATAGGGGTGATTTTCATCACCCCTATATATTTTTTATTTGTAGTTGGAAACTTTAATCATACCTAAAATTGGTAGAAGATGGTTAACATCCCAATATGGTTCACCAGAAATATAATCAACTTCCATAGAAAGGTTTTTACGTGTACCTTTATGTGTGTCAATTACATTTGATAGGATAACTGCTGGGGAGAATAAATCAATACCCTTAAATTTAGGACCATTAATAGCTCTAAAGGAAATCCATACATCACCAGTTTCAGTATACCCATTTACTGGTTTACCAACATATTCGTCACTTGAAACTTTTACTGGTACACCCTTTTGTGTAGTCCAATCTTTCAAGTCAATATCCTTATTACACTTAACAACGATTTCATAATGTGCAACGTTGTTATGTTTTAAAACATGCTCCCAACCAGATTCTCTAATCATGGTTTTTACCATTGTTTCAATCTTCATCTGTAATCCAGCAACTTTATTTGGAATACGTTCACGTGTCTCCATAATCTCAATATCATCCATATCATGAGATTCTTCAATTGCAGTGATTCTGAAGTTTACAGCATTAATAACATTCAACTTTAGATTTGCTAGTTTCGCATTTTTAAGTTCTGCGAAATGTGCGGGTAAAGATTCAACATACGCTCTAGACATTCTTAACTTTTGAGTTGCTGAAATACTATTGATAGTTTTACTAATATTATCAATTGCTCGTCTATCTTTTGTTGCTGTTGGAATCTCTTTATTGATACTTGGTCGTTTACGTGTTACTAATTGATATGTCTCACCCTTATCAAGTTCAAACTGTGTAGACATTCTATGGTTAGTATTTGTAAGTAACGCATCGTGTTCAAATGCCTCTACTGTAAATGCTAGTGTGAGTAATGCATCATCATCAGGAATAGGTGTATCAATTCCACCAACAACTTTCTTACTCAATGTAAATGTAGCCATCTTCACATGTACTGATGGATATTTCAAGGTAGTAACTGCCTCAAATGAAATGGTTCCAACATATACTGTTCCATCAGGGATATCTAGAATCTCTTGAATCTCGACGGCTTTCTCAGCACCTGTACCTAATGCATCATCTCCAGACATTACCAACATATTGTTTTTAAGAATAATACTAGCTTCCCCACCTGCTAAAAGTTCCTCGTTTACATCTCCACTGGTACTTGGTTGGAATAAGTTTTTACGTGAAAGTAGACCGAGTGGAACCTTTAAAGAATCTGATGAAGTTCCGTTTGCAATTTTAAGCACAAAAGATTTTAACGGTAGGGTGGTTTGTAGAATGTCAGAACTTGTAAACTCGTCTCTAACTACAACTTTACTATAAACTACCTTTTTACCAACTTGTAGAGGTGCTGTCTCATAACCACGTTTAGACATATATTTATATGTATGATTAAGTAGTGTACCAGTATTATCTGAAACCTGTGGAATAATAGAAAAATCATCCCCCTCAATATCTGAAATATCCATATCAGTAAACATTACTTCTTCAACAACCTCACCATCTCTAATATTAGCTAGATAATTATAATTAACACTAATATCAAAAGTAGAAACCCCTTTACCAATGAACTTGATAGGTGACCATCGCTCATCTTTATTAGTAGCCTTAAGTGCTAAAGTTGTACCAAGGGAAAGTTTGACAGGTGATAAATCCTTTTGATTATCATCATACTCATGCTTAACAGTAGAATTAATTGTCGCTTCAATCTCATCTCTATCAAAAATAACTTCTGAATCTACACTATTAAGACCATCAAAAATAGTCTCAATTTGTGATTCTGGAATTGCTTCCCCTTCAGTTTTAATTCTAAGTCCAGCCTCTTCTACAACACTAGACACGTTTTCATAATCGAATTCTTCCATTTTAATTCCTTCTTTTTAAAATATGGATAAATATTATCCTTTAGGGATGTTTACCATAGCCATTCACCGAAAGTCCAAAGGATAAGAAAGTACTTTCGTAGTATTTGAATGACTATGGTAAACATCCCCTTATTAAATTAATATTTAACCTATGTATTTATAACATATATTAAATTAGAAACACATATCTAAAAGTGTTTCACGCATGTGTGTGAATTTATCATCCAATAAATCACCACCATATTTTCGAATATACTCATCAACTATTACCCCCATCATAGATAAAGAATCATAATCATTGGTACTTGGTCTAGCCTTAAATATTACATAAATCATCTCCCCATTATTCGATGTTAAAATATTAAAATTTGCATTCATGTCGTCTGTTAGGTAATCAGATAAGGTAATGTTTTCTACATCATCTATTGCTGGCACATTACTAGTCATTCTATAATTAAAGAGTACAGAGCTAATTTGAGAATGTGCTGTGGCAAAAATCTGATAGGTTTCGCCATCCAAAGGTTCTATTGCATTAGTACCAAAGTATTCATCAATCTCATCAACATCATAATCAGTAATGCCTAAATTATCTATTAAGTTTTCATAGGTAAATAATATTCTCATTTTCGTCTCCCTTCAAATTAAGTTTACCGTATATTAAATTGTTTTATTGGTTGGAAATTCATATTATAATGTAAGTAAACAATTTAATATACAATTTAAAAAAAGGATTTTCATGGATAATATAGAAGAGAATGTGAACAATATAACAAGTTCATCATTAGATGAATTGGGTGAACTATTGAGGACAAGTGATGATAATCATAAAGGATTTAACAATGGACTGGTGGGAAAGGGATTTGACCTGAATGAATTCCTACATCAGTCGACACATATGGGTAATCCGAATAGAGGTATGTCAGATATTTTATATGGGATAAATCATGCATTGCGTGGTAGTCCATCAGGTTTAAGACGTAATTTAGACTTTAAATCCTTAATGTTTATAGTCAGACCGCAATTTAACCTTAGGGATAGGTATCTAGTATCTGATAGGAAGATGACTGGTTTATTGAATTCGAATAATAAATCTATTCCTAGATTTGTGAGAATGACACTTGACCCAAGACTAGGTGCATTAGGTGATACAAATGGTAAATTGGTAACATCACCACGTGTCGATAATGAGATGGCTTTTATCCCACTTTTAACAAACTCATATGATAGTTCTAGTGGGTGGCCAGACACAGTTGCAGCGACCTCTAGTACGGATGCAGGTATTATGAAAGAAGAACATGTTATGATAGATGGTGTTTCAGACATGTATCATAAGTTTGATTTGGATATAAACTTCCATAATGTTGAGAATGATGCCATTGCACAATTATTCTCAACATGGGTACGCTATCCAACATTAACATATAAGGGTATTATGGCACCGTATTATGATATGATACGAGCTAACGAGATAGATTATACTACTCGGATATATATTCTTCTACTCACACCTAGTGGTCAATTTGTTAAGAAGATTGCTTCTACAGGTTACTCATTTCCAGTGTCAGTACCAGATGGTGCCGTCTTTAATAGGTCAAATAATACAGAACCATTTGAGAATGCTGATAGTGCGATAACAATAAGGTTTCAAAACGTAGGTGCCGTATACAATGACCCAGTAACAATATTAAATTTCAACGCGACGGTTTCAGCATTCTCTGAAGCAATGCGAATGGTTAACGCCAATGAAAAAGGTCATGGAATGGTTATGATACCACAATCTCTAAATAAGAAGTTCAACTTTATGGGTAAACCTAGAATAGACCTTTTTACATTAGAGTTGCAATTTTGGATAGAGGAAGAGAAGTTAAGAGACAAAGGCATATTAGAGACTAACTTCGATAAACTTACAGATATATTTAAGGATTAATTATGGCAGAGATAGAACATTTATATGACCAAGAGCAAGTACATACAGAGATTGTGAAGAGATTAGAGGGTAAATATGATATTGAACTTGTAGACAATCTAAATAGTTTTGCAATGATGTTAGAATCGATAGGTGAAACTGGTGCAGCATATTTACAAGCTACTACCACAGCTACTAGGAAGGTTTATCCAACAACATGTGATAGTTTTGAATCTATCCTTAGACATGCAACTAATGATGAGTTAATAGGATTATACGCAACACCATCAGATACAACCATTACATTTTTTATAAGTGGTGTGGATATTTTGGAGAATGGGTTACAGTCTGACATCGGAGATTCTAAAGTTGTAACCATGACAAGTGGTACAAGGGTTAAGGTAGGTGATTTAACATTTACGACATTGAACGATATTCGGATTCACTACGATGGTGATAACTCGGTAGTTGAACAGACATCAGTAAATGATTATGGATTCAATAGATATGGTTCTTTAAAATCCTATATTGTAACCGATAATCATGGTGGTAGATGGATAAAGTTTGAAGCACACTTACGACAATATGATTATGAAATCCTTAGTTTTGACATAACTGGACATTTTGATACATATATCGATTTAAAGGGAGACCAGCTATGGTTCCTAACAGCAGATGCTATATATGAAGATAGACGATTACCTATGATAATTACACATAGTGATATTGTTTACACGCAAGATACACCAACACTTAGGGTATCTGTTTTAGAGGATAGAATAAGATTAACCCTTCCAAACATCTATAATCTGGTGGGTAATCAACCATCTAGTATAGAGTTGACTTTAAATACCACTAAAGGGAATATCAATATAAACCTCTCAGAATATGTATTGGATGAATTTACCATCCATAAATCATCTGATGATTTAACCCTGATGAATGTGACCGTAAATGCATTTAGTACGTCAGTCGTAACTGGTGGTAGTGATAGAAAAAGTATTGAAGAGGTTCGACGATGTATTATAGATAATGTGACAGGTGCGTTACTATCACCAGTTACAATAAGTCAATTACGTGAGAAATCATTAAGAGATGGATATGATATAAATCTATACTCTGATATGACAACCCATAGACTATTTACCATTGGGAAGAACCTACCAACTAATATGTTTAATACCATTTCTAGTGAACCAGATATTTATTTAAATAAGTCTATTCTAAATCCAGACACTATTAATTATAAGATTGATTATTCATCATCTGGAGTGGTAGTGAAACAGGATACATTATTTGAGAGTAAGAATGGTATCATTAAACCTGTGACAGATGAACTACTCCTAGATACATTTAGGGGGTCTAATGGTATGAGTAGAACACGATTGATAGAGTATCTTAGGGACCATAAGATATTCTACACCCCTTTTACTAATATTATCTATAAAGATTATGTTTGTAGAACTGTTAGATTAGATGCTCCGATTATGGATAATTTAGAAATTGTGAATAGGAATGTATTCATTCCATATCGTATAAACATAGATGACTATAAGATAAGTTTCAAGGATGATGAATATTTGATTTCCATTTCACTTACAAATATAGATTCTATTAACACATCGACATATCCCGTTAAGGCACAATTAATCATACCGACAGCCAATGGTGGTAAATTGTATTTCAATAGTGATGGTATTGTTGATGGTACAGTTAATGTATTGGTATTTAAAATACCTACAGACTCTTTTGTTAATGAAGATGATAATATAAGAATAATTGGTGGTAGTAGTCTTTACTCTACTCTGGTACCTTTACGGGTAGAATCCCAAATTATGATTTATGCGATTGGTAACATAGTGGATAATACGAATGTATACGAGGATGAATCTTACCTATCACTACCAAATGGGATAGATGAAATTACAGGTATTACTAATCAATCTATTAGAATAGAATTCGGACAACCATTGGACAACCTATTCAATAATACATCATTTCAATATACGGAACGTAAATACAAGAGATATGAATCCGATATTCCATATTTCTATGAAAATGATGTTTATGCATTTGAATTGAGTGCATGTTCTGAGGATGAACCCGATATGACAATCGTCCATCGTAGAGGGGATATGAAAAGGGCACCACAAACAGCAGAACAATTAATAAGTGGAGATGAAGGTAGTCCTTTACTCAGGTATATGGCGGGTGATACTATATTAATAGATGGTCTACCAATAGTAGATGAGGTACAGGGTGTAGATATACATACAAATATGTTGATGTTAGAATTCGAATATAAGATTATCCGTAACCGTATTTATGATGATAGTATAGATTTAGTGAAGGAACACATAAAACAGTTCTTGGGGTTTTGTGACATTATTGGAGAAAATAGATTGGAATCGACTGCATTTAAATATAAACCGTTTAAAAATAGTGGAACGGTATTGATTGATAATGATGGGGTAAAATTGAGATTAAATCAATATATGCGACCTACATTGGAATTGTATGTTGATATTAACTCAGACTTCACTTTAGATATTAGGGAAATAGGGAGGGTAATTCAGCAGGAGATTCAGAAGGATAGAATCTCATTGGATGATATCCGTAAAGCTATTAAGAATACTTTGGGAATTACAGCAGTATCAATTAAGGATTTGGGGATAGATTATGATTCAGAATATATTCACGTTATAGGAAATCAATTCAGTTTGACTAAGAAGTTAACTCAAAGTGATGAGGTTGTATATGATATGGATGTTTCGATAGTTAGAGTTTAAAAAAAGAAGAGGTGTGTAAAAGAATAGTGGGTGTCATTGACACCCACTATTCTAAGTTATGATTTTATCTAGCTTCAATGATACGTTTTATCATTTCGTATCCTTTATCTGTTACTGAATGACTACCATTGAAATTTTCAATCCATACATCATAAGTATCCAATCGTATACCTGTGTTTCTATAGTTAAGTTCTATCTCTGAAATTAACTCTTCCATCTCATCCTGCGTTATTCCTAAAATCTTACAAAGTATTCTTGTCGGTTGATATCCACAACGTTTATTGTAATTTTCATCTATCCTATCAACCAATAATCTAGAATGTTTATTATCTACATACATATTCATGAGTGTTAAATCACCCATATCCCAACTCATGTTATTGACAGTATCTCTAATATCCTTTGGTACCTTTCGTACTCCATAGTATAGTTTACAAAGGGGGATTGAGACTGGATGGTTTCTAACATCCAATATGAAATAAAGGAGATTAAATCTAAATACTCTCATCATATTATTATTTAGTTTAAATTCATTAATTTGTGTCAATGGTCTTTCATCAGCATCTGCAAAGTATCTATTCTTATTTAGATATTTTGACACTGCAAGTTTAGATACTAAATTCATAATCTCATGTTCATGTTTAAATGATATTAATGTACCAATATCTGATACGAAATTAAATTCTCCAGATATGTCTAACTCATATCCAATCAGTCTATTTAACGTCATATCCTCTGTTTCATAATCACATATGTTACAAAATGCCTCCAAGATTAATTGTATCTTCTCCATTTTATCAAATTCCATTTTATAAGGTCTAAATGTTTTCGCCTTAGAAATATCTATGTGATATGTTTTAGTAGTCATTCTATCACTTCGTTTTATTCTTTGGAATCCAAGACTATCAGTAATGAGATTAATGTTTTGAACATCAAGAATTCTTAAGAACAATTTTATATTTATTGTTTGTGGTTGTACAATCTCTAGTTTAAGGAGATATATTAATGTTAGAGCCTCACGTCCAAGACCTGTTAACATTCCTAAGTTCCACTTCATTTCAAAGTAGTTAGTGGTTTTCGAATATATTTTACTTTCACCAACTATTTTCAATGAGTTTATGTTTTCTATTGTTTTAGCAATTGTTAAAACATCGTCTAGGTCAAAGTCATTCAAAAGCCATTTGTTTAGTTTGATGAAAGATATTAGATTTTGGTTAAAGTTGCTGAGTTTTGTATTTGTTGTATTCATGATTAATTCCTTGAAAATTAAAATTATTTATATGAGTGATGTAAACATCACTCAAGGCTGTTGTTATATTATTCTAGTAGTTTATAGTTTCATTAAGATGTTGTAAATCATTATATTTCAACCACAATTGTAAATCAAAATTATCCCAATGATTTACATTATCACTTTCTAGAAGTGGGTATTCCTCCATTATGTCATAAAAGGAGAGTCCAGACATGCTTCCAATTGACCATATGATACAAGCGTCTATATTATACTTATTATCATTAGCTACTAAATATCGTCTTATCACTTCCTGAAACACTTCTAACTGTACATCGTTAAGGTCAGCAAATGTACCTAAAAGTTCAACTGGATGAATATGTTCCCCATTAATACCTATGTATGATTCATCTATTATATCTAATGCAATCCTAAGATTCTTTTCAATTCCGAAGTCAAACTCATTATTGAATAAATTCTCTATATGTGTAGTTATTGTATTTCTCATCTTCTATCCTTTTATTTTATTTATGATTTTTTGTACTAGAGTTGGCTCATTAAAACATATTTCCATTAGTTCAATTCTTTTACTGAAAATATCACACATCATGAAAAGTCTTGGAAATTGTTTTGGTATCGATTCAATGACGTGTATGGGTATTAACATATCGTTCGTCATAACCCTTCTATCCATATCATGGAAACTGATTAAATAGTTCTTAATTGTACTTAAATCAATACTTAATAATGTTGATAGGTTTGCTATACTTATACATTTACTCTCAGCTAGATTTAACATCTCATTTCTGAAAAGTTCAAATGCTCGTATATTGGTAGCTCCCACACTAATACCTGATACATATATTGTGGTAAAGGCTGTCGGAAAAGATTCGTCCTCTAATGTTTCTTTTACATATGTTAATTTCATTATAGTCTCCTAAAAATTATGTTGTTGGATAGTTAATAGTATTACTGGATTGTAATGGTATATTTCCCTATCTCACTTATATCATATGGCAGTTTAAAATCCATAACTGACAATTTTTGGGGTTTTTACTGCCATCTTCAGGTTGGAGAAAAATCCCAAAAATAACATGATTAGTAATTCAAGATACCAATATGTTTAAAACCTAAGATAGAACTATCTTTATTGATTATAAAACTATCCCGTAACCTCAAATTAATATCATCATTATTCTTACCACATTCTATCATCGTACCCTTTAACAGATTCCTCAAACCGAACTCTTCCCTATATACGAAATAACGTAGTATCAATTCTAATGGCTTGATAAATATAATACCTCCATCTTTACTTTCAAGTTTTACATTCCCAGTGTAACCCTCCACTATCTTCTCACCATGTTTAAGAACTGTGCCGTCATACATTATCTCATAATCCCAGAATGGGTAATCTAATCTTATTCGTTTCATTTTAATCCTTTAATTTTTTGTTTGAGTAATTTGAATATATTTGATAATCTAGTTAGAAAAGGTTCACACTCTTTCGTAGTGAAAATTGATTTGATTATCTTCTTTCTAAAATCATTTGATATATTCATTCTTTCTACGATGGGTAGTATTGCATAATGTGGAATAACTGTTAAATCATCTACTTGATTCTCGTGTCGTTGTATAAATCCATCATTAACGGTTTTAACAACTTTGTTAACATCTACATTCAGAATATTAGATAACTCCTTTAAGGTACAATTACGTCTAAGTATGACGGTCTCCAACATAGTAATAAAAATAATATATATGTCAAGTTTAGCAATTAACGGTTTATCGTTTATCTTCACCATATTCAAATGAGTAATTGTTTCTGGAATCAAGTCGCTAACCGTTTTATAAAGTTCATCATTAACTAACATTTCAGAATCAATGGTTCCCAGAATGGTTTCTGGTTCAGTACTTATAATCCTTGGTTTTATTCCGTATATCTCATATCGATGTATTTTTTCATCTATCATTTCAGTCCTTTATGTTATGCTATTAAATTCGACACTGTAAAAATAATTACAGATGGTGTCTCATTTTGCTTTAATAATGAGTCGAATTCCTTTGTCGGTTTCTGGAAGTCGCGGGGTCTTTAATGGGTCGGGCTTTGCCACTCCGAAGGATGGTAAAGATTCGACAATATATAAGGGGTATTAAGAACGCTCTGCTTAGTGTATTCTGTTTGTCTTTTATTATCCACATTAAATGGTCTACACTACGTTCCGACACATGAATGAGAATAATAAAAATCTACACTGAAGATTAAACCTTCAAATATACAACCAATGAATAGTATCTTATATTAATGTCACGTGCGTTAGCGAAAGTGCATTTAATTTGAGATACTATTAATGGACTTTACACTCTGTTAGTTTTACTCTTTTTATTAGTTCTTATTATTTGTTAAGTATATATGCACTGACGTTAGGAAGAGCATTAATCTTTAACCAAAAACGAAACGCCACAAAGCCCACAAAACAACGAAATGAGATTTTGAACCCCCATCAATACGCGTTGGTGGGCTGCCATTTTTTAATGAAAAATGGGGATTTGCCCATTTTTAAAAAATAAAATAATTGTGGAAAGTCCTCTGAACCCCCATCAATACGCGTTGGTGGACTACCATTTTTTTCACGTAAAAAAGACGAAAAGTTAAGAAATCCCTAAAAATAGTATCTCAGAGCGATTTAAAAAATGGCAGCCCACCAACGCGTATTGATGGGGGTTTGCGTTTTTTGACATAAAAAATACAGGGGTGAATTTACTGTATAAACTAAAGGATAAAACATGAATAAAAACGACATTTTACATTTTCCAAAAGGACATGAATTATTTACTTTCGGTTACGATAAGTTTAATAATATCTATAGACGATTAACAAACGGTAGTTTTAAAATGATGAGGTATGATGGAAATAACACTGTTAGGTTAAATATATCTGGCGTACGGAAGAGTTATACTATCCTTAACATAACGCTAATGATTAATGAGATTTCCAATGTTAAAAATTATCATAGACGCTTAATCCATCCATTTGAGAATTACTCCATAGATAGGTTAGGTAAACTATTCTCACATAAGAAATATAAATATATAAATGAGACAACCAAACTTAATCATTATACACTTTATGGGTCAGACGGTACTACTAAGTTAGTGAGTAAGATGGAGTTAATAAGTAGGTACTTCAACCATAAGAAGAGTAAATTTAAGAACCTGGATTATGGATTCATGGTTACCAACCTACCATATTATTTCAAACTAACAAGTAATCCTAGAGATAAGGAAGGAATTTATATCTCTAGTAGGAACACTATTATATGTAATGACCGTTTACGTGGTAAGGACTTATATCTACCAAATACATCATTAAGGATAGTAGTTAGTATATTAGAACGTAAAGTCTGGAATTATGAGACTGGTGAGGAACTACATAAGGAAATTACAAATGGTTTTAATAGTGGCGCATACATTTATAACTTTTACGATTTCAAACTTAAAGAGGTTCGTAAGAAACGATTTTATATAAAAACCGAAACT
>Ga0256843_1002055_pt1 | contig 15071 bp, 17 predicted proteins | sample AlvinellametaG_FD_191572 | JGI IMG/M metagenome (GOLD analysis project Ga0256843, IMG submission 191572) | Pompeii worm associated microbial communities from hydrothermal vent at the East Pacific Rise, Pacific Ocean - Alvinella | ecosystem: Host-associated > Annelida > Integument > Unclassified ... | reverse complement strand
TCTTTTAGGATTTAGTCAAGGGGCTATTTTGAGCTATGCTTTGGCATTTAACTATCCCGAAAAAATCAACAGAGTTATTGCTTTAAGCGGCTATATTAACGAAGAAATAATGCCTCAAAAGATAATCAATGAAAAGTTAAGTCATTTGAATTTCTTTATTTCTCACGGCAAATATGACGAAGTTATTCCTATTGAAGCTGCACGCCAAATTCCGCCATATCTTGATAAACACAACGTAAAATACAGCTACAACGAATATCCAATGGGACACGAAGTAAGCATGGCTTGTTTTGAAGATATGCGCCAATGGATTGGGAATAATTTATAATCGAAAATAAAATCCACAAAGTACATAACCTTGTGGATTTTTTATGTTTTAAGATTCCTCGTCGTTCCTTCGTCTCCCGATGGCTATCGGGACTGTCGGAATAACAATTATAAATTATCAATTCTACATTATCAATTTTCAATTATTATTAAATTTCTCCTACCATTTTTTCAGGAACAACATACTCATCAAATTCCTCGGCGGTTAATATCCCTAAATTGATGGCTTCTTCTTTTAAAGTAGTACCGTTTTTATGGGCTGTTTTGGCAATTTTTGCTGCTTTTTCGTAACCAATTTTAGTATTTAAAGCAGTCACCAACATCAATGAATTATGAAGAAGATGATCAATTCTTTCGGTATTTGGTTCAATACCAACCACTAAATTTTTAGTAAATGACACACACGCATCGCCAATCAAGTCAGCAGATTGCAAGGCATTGGCAATCATCATGGGTTTAAATACATTTAACTCGTAATGCCCTTGAGTACCACCAACTGTGATTGCAACATCATTTCCCATAACTTGCGCGGCAACCATAGTAATGGCTTCGGCTTGTGTAGGGTTCACTTTTCCGGGCATAATAGACGAACCGGGTTCGTTGGCAGGAATAATAATTTCGCCAATTCCCGAACGAGGACCAGAAGCTAGCAAACGTATATCGTTAGCAATTTTGTTTAATGAAACGGCAATTTGTTTTAATGCTCCGTGTGTTTCTACAATAGCATCGTGTGCAGCTAGCGCTTCAAATTTGTTTTCGGCAGTTACAAAAGGCATACCTGAAAATTCTGCAATATACTTAGCCACAGTTACATCGTAACCTTTAGGTGTATTTATACCTGTTCCTACGGCTGTGCCTCCCAAAGCTAGTTCACTCAAATGTGCCAAAGTGTTTTTAAGAGCCCTTAATCCGTGGTCTAATTGTGATACATAACCCGAAAATTCTTGTCCAAGTGTAATTGGTGTGGCATCCATTAAATGTGTACGACCAATTTTAACCACTTTCATAAATTCTTTAGATTTGGCATCTAGCGCATCGCGCATCATTTCGATACCGGGAATAGTTTTTTCGACTAATTTTTTATACAAAGCAATATGCATTGCGGTAGGAAAAGTATCATTAGACGATTGCGATTTGTTTACATCATCATTCGGGTGAATAAAGCTTGTGCCCTCACCTAGTGTATTTCCTGCTAATACATGAGCACGGTTCGATACTACTTCATTAAAATTCATGTTGCTTTGCGTACCTGATCCTGTTTGCCAAATTACTAATGGAAATTGATCATACAATTTACCTTCGAGCACTTCGTCTGCTACTTGTGCAATTAAATCGCGTTTGTCTTCGGGCAAAACACCTAATTCGTTATTTGTGTAGGCAGCCGCTTTCTTTAAAATAGCAAAAGCATCAATAATTTCGCGAGGCATAGATGCTTCAGGACCAATTTTAAAATTATTTCGTGAACGTTCTGTTTGTGCACCCCAATATTTATCGGCAGGTACTTTTACGTCACCTATGGTATCGTGTTCTATTCTGTATTTCATGTTTTTCAGTTTTAACGGTTTATTAAACAAAAATAAGCCACTTTTATGGTAAAAAGTAGCTCATTTGTCATTTTTTGGTATAAAAAAGTGCGCCCTTAAAGCGCACAAAAATATGCTTTTGCTATTTATTATCTTGCAAAGCAAATACTTGTCTTAATAGGTTTGACGAGCGTTCATTAATATCTGTTCTGATTTTATTTTCTTCAACAGCAACTTTTTTAAACACACCTTCCATTGCTTTGGTGGTTACGTAGTCGGTTAAATCCGGATTGACAGGTGTTACAAACGGGATAGAATTATATTTTTTAATAATATCTGCCCAAGCTTCATCTGCTTTTACTTTATGCAGCGAATTTTTAACTTGCGGACTGAATTTACTATACAACTGTGTTTGTGTTTTTTGTTGTAAATAGGCTGTTGCAGCATCTTTATCGCCAAGTAAAATATTTTTAGCATCATCAAAAGACATAGTCGTAATAGCGTCTACAAAAATAGGCTTTGCTTCTTTTACTGCGTCTGATGCAGCACGGTTAAGCAACAATAAACCTTGATCAGCCAATTGACCTAAACCTATATCACGTAAGGCTTTATCTACTTTTTGTAAATCTTGAGGTAGTAAAATTTTAACGCTGGCATCTTTGTAAAAACCGTCAGGAGCCATTAATTTGGTTACCTCTTTGTCAATACCTTTGTTTAAAGCTTCTTTTAATCCGGAGGCAATTTTAGCTGAGCTCAATCCTTCTTGTGGTAAACTTTCTGCTACTTTTTGCAACTCATCACACGATGTTAATTGTACCATCACTAGAAGCGCTAATGAAATTCTGAGTATTTTTTTCATATTTTTTTTTATAAATTTATAATTCAGTATTTTACCATACTGTCGCACCTACGGCGCTATTTATTCTATTATATTTTTTTCTACCATACTGCCGTCCCTACGGGACTACCATCAGGTCGCATTCCTTGTTTCCTTACTTCCTTTAAACCAGTAAATCAAGAACCTAAACCGTTTTATCCTTCTCTTCTAAACGCAATGGCTTTTTCTTTGAAAATTTGTTGTAAAGGTAGCCAAAAACAGCAATACTTAGTAATAATTTGATTAAAAATTTCATTTTTCTATATTTTAATATTCATATATGAATTAGCAAATTATATGCCAAGAAATTGAAATCATAAATTTATAGTTCTCCTCTTAATTTTTTCAAAAACCATTCAACAGCCAGCAACAACAATATGGCAAAAAGCAACCATTTATAATCAACCAAAGGCATTTTTTTATTTGTTATATGACTGATACTCGGATAATTATCTTCTTTTGATAAATAATCAATCAAAGTATTAAAGTTGTTTTTATCAAATACTTTTCCTTGTGTATTTTTGGCCAATTGCTGTAATGACAAAATGTCCGTTTGCAAATTTTTGTCTTCTAAACTAAAAGGTAAAATAACTATTGACCCCGATTTTTTTAAAGATGAAATTTTATCAGAAACTGTAAAATGATATGTTCCGGCGGGTAAATTGCTTACATTAGCTTGAAAAAAATCCCCTTGATTAGACATCGGGATTTTTTGCCACTGCTCGCCTACTTTTATAGATAAAACGGGTTGCGCTTTGTCGTTAAACGCCAAATTTTTATCGAGTACCTGCGCAGTTATGGCGATGGATTCTCCTTGAAAATATTGTCTCTGATATTGCAATTTTAAACGGTCAAATTGCTTATTTAAACTCAAATATTGCACAGTTTGTTGCAAAAGCTGATCAAATTGCTCAGATTGCGACAATAAACCGGCTTGCATACGCCATTGCCAAATGTTTTCGCCGGCAATCAAGGCTTGTTTTTCATCATTATTAAAAACCCATAACGGTTGGCTGGTAACAATACCTTTTACGCTGCTAAAATATGCAGTTTGCGTATTGCCTTGCAAGTTAATAGTGCCGTAATAATCGGTTAACGGCGTAAAGGACTTTACTGTTAATTCGGGCAACTTAAATAGTGAAAATGCTTGATTTTGCACAGGAAAATATTGCTCAGTAGCCTTAGCTGTTTGCTTGCTGAAAAACAGTTTTTGTTTATTGATAAACTGCCAATCTGTATGTTTTCCGGAAATGATTAACCAACTTAATTTTTTTGTTTTAAATTGTTTAAAAACATCTGTAAAATCAGTAGTAGGCTGATATAAAATAACGGCTTGATAATCGGTTAATTTTAAAGATTTATCCGAGGGTTTTTTATTGATAATTTGCAAATATTTATCTTTTGACAAACTGCGTTTGATAACGCCTAAATCCGGATGGATAATATTGGAAAGCAGCAATATTTTTTTGGCATTATTAATAATCTCAACACTAAAATATTTACTGTTATTCAATAAGTTATGTTCATTTTCTATCTTGGTCAAATAAGCTGAAAAATGCTTATTACCAATCGATTTTGCCTCTAAAAGCAAACTTAATCGTTGTGAATTATTATCTTTTGAAAAAGCTAATCTTTTTTGATAGACAATCCTTTTTCCTTGTTTGACGATTAACTTGGTTGACACATTACTTTCTCCATTATAAGAAGCAAATATTTCCACCGGAAAACGATTTCCTTTATAGGCAAACGGATTGACATTGAGCAAATCAATTTTTATATCAGTATATTGCATGGTATCGCCAACTGCTACCGGAAATACTTGTAATCTGTTGTTTTTTGACAACGAATAAATATAGTTTTCGCCTAGTGTAGATTGCCCGTCAGATATTAAAATAACAGGTGATTTTTGCGAAGTATTATGTAAGTTTTTCAACTCTTTTAATGCTTTTCCCAAATCAGTTTCTGTGCCCAAAAAGGACAAAGTATCTATTTTTTGCAAAGAATTATCAAACTTAAAATAATGCAAATTGAATTTTTGATTAAAATCTGATTTTTGTAATTGTTTTAAAACTTGTTGCAAGTCTTTATCAGCTTTTTGCTTAGCAATAGACTGCGTATTGTCTGCCAAAACATACAAATCGGGTTTTACTACATTCTTAACTTGCTTTTCAATCTTTAAATCGAGCAATAACAGTAGCATCGCAAAATACATAAGTGTTCTGAGTGCAAACAAAAGAGGTGCCTTTCGTTTGTATAAATACTGAAAGGCACTCAATAATATTGCTACTAGTAAAGCAAGTAAAATATTCATAAATTGTGTTTTTACACCCTAAAAGTGTATCTAAATTATACGGTCATACCGCCATCAACTGTTAATACTTGTCCTGTTACATAGCTAGATAAATCAGAGGCTAAAAACAAGCAAACATTGGCAACATCTTGCGGCAATCCGGCTCTTTTAAGCGGAATTTTAGATTGCCATTCTTTGACCACATCTTCAGATAATTTATCGGTCATTTCTGTAGCAATAAATCCGGGTGCTACGGCATTACAACGGATATTTCTACTTCCTAATTCCTTAGCCACCGACTTGGTAAAACCAATAATTCCGGCTTTTGAAGCGGCGTAATTAGCTTGTCCTGCGTTACCACCTATACCGACTACCGAGCTCATGTTAATAATTGAACCTTGACGAGCTTTCATCATAGGGCGAAGCACTGCTTTTGTCAAATTGAAAACCGATTTTAAGTTCACTGCAATTACGGCATCAAAATCTTGTTCACTCATACGCATTAACAAATTGTCTTTGGTAATACCGGCATTATTAATCAACACCTCTACACTACCAAAATCTTTGATAATTTGTTCAACTGTTTCGTGCGAATTGTCAAAATCAGCAGCATTTGACACATACCCTTTGGCTTTTACACCAAATGCGGCACATTCTTTTTCTAATGCTTCAAAATGCGCATCATTAATGTCGGTAAATGCAATGTTTGCACCATATTCGGCAAAAGTTAGCGCGATAATACGACCGATACCTCTGGCTGCACCGGTTACAATAATGTTTTTTCCTTTAAAATTATTCATAGTTCATTTATTTTCGTCAAAGATAAAAAAAAATTTGAAAGCGTTTTTATGATTGATACAAACAAAAAAAGACTTATTTTTACCAAAATTTAAAATATCAATTAATAATTATTTCTTATGAAAAAACAAATCACTTCCAACGATGCCCCTGCTCCTATCGGACCATATAGTCAGGCTATACAAACCGGTGGCATTATGTTTATTTCGGGACAAATTCCGATGAATGCTTTAACCAATGAAATTATTTTAGATAATGTAGAATTGGCAACACATTTGGTTATGGAAAATTTAAAAGCTATTCTAACCGAAGCCGATATGAATTTTGGTAATATTGTAAAAACCAGCATTTTTTTAAAAGATATGAATGATTTTGCTGCTGTAAACGAGATTTATGGTGGTTATTTCAATGGAAAAACTCCTCCTCCGGCACGCGAAACCGTTCAAGTAGCCAAATTGCCCAAGGATGTACAAGTAGAAATTTCGGCAATTGCTGTAAAATAATTCTTAATAAAACTTTTTATTGCTCACAATTACCGATATAATTATCGGTAATTTTGTTTTATAATATTATTGCTTGTTGAATGATTATCAATATTTTTCCTACCATACTGTCGCACCTACGACGCTCAATGGAATACTTTATTTTTTAACATTTTACCATACTGTCGCACCTACGGCGCTTGTTTGCTTTTAGCTGTTGGCTACCATATTGTCGCACCAATGGCGCTCAATAGAGTTTTTATTTTTTTTACATATTAATAGCGCATTCCATACTTTCAACAGTAATGAGCCAAAATACTTCAAAATCGAATCATAGTAATATTTGGAGAGTGAAAATCAGTAATTCTTATCTCGATAGCTTTCGGAACATAATTCGTAATTTCTAATTCACTATATTAATGTATCTTTGCACAAAGATTTTTTTCAATGAAAGTAAATAAAGCAACATTTGTCATCAGTAATACCGATTTACGCAAAGCACCACAAGATCCGCTACCCGAATACGCCTTTATAGGAAGGTCTAACGTAGGAAAATCGTCGTTAATTAATATGCTGACCAATCATAAAAAATTGGCGAAAACATCGGGAACGCCCGGTAAAACGCAATTAATTAATCATTTTATAATCAATGATGATTGGTTTTTGGTCGATTTGCCCGGTTACGGTTATGCCAAAACATCAAAAAATTCGCGTCGAAAGTTTCAAAAACTTATTACCGATTATTTTGAACAAAGACGCAATTTAGTCAATGCATTTGTGTTAGTTGATTCGCGTCACGCACCCCAAAAAGTAGATATGGAATTTATGCGTTGGTTGGGTGAGCACCAGATACCGTTTTCAATTGTTTTTACCAAAGCAGATAAACTTAGTAGTAACGAATTGGCCAAAAACACCCAAAAATACAAGTTGGCTATGATGCAAGAATGGGATAGTTTGCCCCAAACATTTGTTACTTCTGCTACTTCAAAATTGGGACAAGATGAAATATTAAATTATATCGGACGTTTAAATGATACCTTACGCGAGGATATTATTGCCATGATGAAAGAAAACACAAACAAATAAATTTACCTATGATTAAAAAAATTGTATTAGCACTACTGATTTTACTAAGTTTAAACACACAAGCTCAAAGATTATTTGACAATGATAAATCTTATGACATTTTTCATAATTATACCCATTGGGGCATTCAATTAGAACCGCTTTTATTTTTCCCCGCAGATTATGGCGGTACACCTGCCACGGGTTTTAAATCGCAAGTTGGTTTTGGCTATAAAGCCGGATTGATATATAATATGAGTCTGTCCAACCGTATAGGATTTCGTTTTGGCGCCATGCTGGGACAAGTACCTGCCATGAATACATACTTTACGCTAAGCGCAAGCGAAACAGGCGAAAATACTGACTATTTTCATAAAAAAGGTGCTGTTTATAGTGGTATTAATTATTCTATTCCCATTATGTTTGAATACCGTATGTTTATGATAGACCGATATGTTTTAAACCTTTCGGCAGGTATTCAAGTAGAACACACCGGTACTGCTATGTTATATGATAATTATAAAAATTTTTATAGAAGTTATTTAACCAGTCAAGGTGCATGGGATATTGATATGGTTGTTAAAGCAGGATGGTATTTTCAGTTTCGACATGCGTTAATGTTGCAAACAAATTTGGTCTATAAATACCGGTTTGTTAACCAATACGAAGGACAATATGTATCGATACCACGAACTTCTGCCGGAACAATTATTCAAAAAGGTGATTATATCGGGTTGAGTTTTACTTTTCATTTTTATAGAAGAACTCGCAGTATTGAAGCAAGTTGTCGAACTAATCAGCAAAGTCAGAAAGTAAGAAAACGACAAAAAGCTGCTGACAGGGCTAAAAGAAAAGCCGAAAAACGACAAGAAAAAATGCGTAAGAAAAAAGCTAAAAAAATGCGTAAGAAGGCTAAAAAAATGAGTTAATATTATTTGTTAAAAAGTATTTGAAGAAGTAATAAATATTTCTTCAAAAAAAATGTATTTTTACAAAAAAATTATTGCTATGCTAGTTATTGGAATTGCCGGAGGTACCGGAAGCGGAAAAACAACAGTTGTAAATCAGATTATTAAAGAGTTTGCCGATGATGAAGTGGCAGTAATTTCACAAGACTCATATTACAAGGATAATAAACATTTATCTCTTGACGAACGTAAAAAAATAAATTTTGACCATCCGCGTGCAATTGATTTTGAATTGTTAATTGATCATCTTGAAGAATTGCGCAAAGGAAATACCATCGAGCAACCTGTATACTCGTTTGTACAACATTCCAGAACAGCAGATACCATTTTAACGCATCCCCGGAAAGTAATGATTGTCGAAGGAATTTTGATTTTTAACGATCAACGATTACGCGATTTGTTTGATGTAAAGATTTTTGTACATGCCGATTCTGACGAAAGATTAATACGTCGTGTACGTAGAGATATCAGTGAGCGTGGCAGAACCGTTGATGAAGTTTTAGGACGTTATCAAACCACTTTAAAACCCATGCACGAACAATTTATCGAGCCAACCAAAACTTATGCCGACTTAATTATTCCCAACGACAGACGTAACAAAGTGGCTATTGATGTTATCATTAGTTTAATTAGAAATAATATTTAACAAATGAATTTTAACTATAAACATATCAGTAACAAATTTACTATTGCCCTTATTGTTTTTGTCATATGGGTCATATTTATTGATGCCAATTCGCTATTTTTCTTAAATGGTTTAGATAATACCATTGATGAGTTACAACAAAAAAAGGCTTTTTACCAAAAAGGTATTAAACAGCAAAAACAAGATCTTAAAGATTTGCAAAATGACCAAAAATTGCAAAAATATGCTCGAGAAAAACTATTGATGAAAAAGAAAGGTGAAGATATATATATTATTGAGTAAAATTAAACAAGATAATATATCCAAATTAAAAAAGTGAGTAATTATTTGTTATTACTCACTTTTTATATTAGTTCAAAGAATAATTTATCCTTTCTTTTCGGTTACCAATTTAATAACCCTATCAGCAATTTTGTCCTGAATACCTTGATTAAGGTGGCTTGTAAATCCGACACATGAATTATTGATTTCTCCTAAAACATAACTATCGTTACCATTTTCGTCCCAATCGAGCATAAAATCAGCTGTCCAAATAAGTGGCGCATCGTGTCCACCTAGTTTTTCCATGATTTCAGGTAATTTACCTAAAAACATATCGACTAATTCACTCCATTTTTCGGGTCTGTCATAGGTATATTTTGCACCTGAGAATAAAGTTGCCGAAAATGCATCTGCACCCTCTGCGGGTTTTTTATGTACTACAAAAATGGGTGTTTCACCTACCATTAAAATACGTATTTCACCTTCTTTGATACGAGGCATAAAACGCATATCTACTAACATGCCGTTGTCGCCTACGATATATTGTGTAGCAAACTCCATAAAGTCTTCGAGTGTTCTGTACTCTACGTGATTATCTTTGGCTTCGGTTAATTTTAACTTTGTATCTAATGGTAAAGTATCTCCTTTTTTATAAGGACGTTCGTCAATTACTTGTACACGCCAAATACCTTCACCGGTAGAGCCACGATTTTGTTTTAATACGCGTTCGCCATACGAGATACCTTTTGGAAATGTATTTTTAAATTCGTCAACGGTATAATAAGCGTAAGTATCTTCGGTTACCAGACCTGTGCCCACTAATTTAACAAGCGCATCTTTAGCACCTAAATCTTGCATAACGTCAGGGTGTGAAAAACCTTCTAAACCGGCATCTGATAATTTACGAAGTGTATCGAAAAATATTTTTTCGCCACCAGGAATTGTTCCCGGATTAACACGTGTAATATAGGCATCATAACGGTTTTTACAGTGGTCGTAGATTTTGTCTGCCCATTCATCTCTAAATTTTAGTATATCTACATTCCAACCCTGCTCACGTAAGGCGTTAGCAATGGGAATAGTGTCTTTTCTGTATCCATTTAAGCCTTTGTCTGAACCTCCTTCGGCTTCAAAAATAACGATTCTTTGTTTCATGATTTATTGTTTTGATTAGATTAATTAACTGTGTCAAAGATACTAAAAACGATACAACTATCAAAATCATGAAAAAAGAAATTAATCATTATTCTATCATTTTCAATGAAATATACTTAGTTTTAATGTATAATAAATAGTAAATGATTAACATTATAACTAATGATGAAACAAAATACAAAATACTATAAAAAATATCGTGTTTTTCTCCAACAATAAATCTAGCAAACATCATTCCTGTAAATATGGTAATACCTAACTTAATAAAGCTCATATTACTCTTTACCTCAAAATATTTTTCATTATTATCCACTATGTCGAACGCTATTTTTTGACTTTTAAAACAGTCAATTTTACCGTAAATGATATGTTTTCCTTCCGGCACTTCAAATTCTTTAGATTCACCCTCACCAATACTACCTATTTTTTTGCCATCGATATAGATTTTATAATCTCTTAATGCATCGCCATAAGCCGGTAGTCTTTTTATAATAATTTTGCCCATAGTAGATGTTTAATACTAATCTCTTTTCATAAATCGACCGAGTTGTCCTATGCCAATGGTAATAAAATGCACGTTTCCTCCGTAATTATTGTATTTTTTGTCAAAATTCGGCAAGGCATAACTATATCGCAATCTAATATATAAATAACCGTTATTATAACGACTTTTGACATTTTTAATTTTAAAATCAAAGTTAAGTCCTAAAACATAAGTCGTTGTCCATCGTTCAACATCTTCTAATTTACTATTTTTTTCTATGTCATTTTTTACAGAAGAAATACCTAAACCTGAAAATCCGGCAAAAGGTGACATTTTTACAAGTTTATTGTCTAGCACGGTATAGCCCAATGAAATTTCAGGAATAAAAATATTAGCTTGTTTTCCTTTTCCCCAAGTAGTTGATTTATATGGGATATCGTAGCGAGTTTTGCTAAAACCTATATAATCACGGAGATATAAATTCCACTTTTTGTATGATACATCAAAAGCTATGCCTATGGGGATATTTTTTGAAAAATGCTTGTCCAAATCATCCGTAAATTTGCCATAACCACTAAAAAATTCATAGGCGAGTGCCCAGTCTGATGGAATCATTTTATCTCTGATGATAGCACGAACAAAATTTTCATATTTTGATTTTGGATATTTTTGCAAAAACACATCGGTCATATCATTAATTATGTTTTGATCATTTTTATAACCTTTAACTCCGACTAATAAACTGTTTAAATGCATGGTCAAAAAGTCCTTGTCCATTTGATTAAGCTTACTATTCTTTATATAGGTTTCTAAAATACCTGTTGAATTTGCCGTTTTGTTAACAACTGCACTAGGTAATAAATCATATGCAGGTTTTATTTTTGATTGAAAATCGGCAAGAAAACTATCTTTATCAAAATTGGATGCATCTTTGATAATTTCATTATAATTCTCTGTCCAATATAATAGTAACCATCGTTCTGCAGGGTAAAAAGCCGTATAGCCACTCTCTTTTGTTTCATCATCAAGGTATTTTATAATCTTTTTTACAGATTCATAGTCACCCTTAACAAATTTATCGAGCAATAAGGTTCTTCCTTTGGAAATAATGACCGATTTTGTTTCAGCTTGATTTAAAATAGCTTTTTTGATGCTGTCATTTTGTCCATATAAATTAGTGGAAAATAATAACAATATAATGATGAGTTTTTTCATATTTAAGTAATTTTTTTTTGAATTTATTTTCCAAAGCTACCATATTCAATACCTTCTGAATAAGGCACACGAATATTATGTTTGTAAAATGCTTCTTTGAGTGCTTCGTGTGTGTCAAATGTCACATCCCAATAATTATCGGGTATGACGTATGGACGAACGGTGACCATCAAATTATGTGAATCAAAATCGGCAATACCAATTTCGGTTTTGGGTTCGGCTAAAATACCATCGACATTTTTAATGGCATCCTCAATAATTCTTTTTATACTTTTCCATTCTTCTTCATAGGGTACACGTACATCAATCTCTAAACGAATAACACCTTTTTCTGAAAAATTGGTCACTATATCGTCGGTTACTTTGGAATTGGGTATGATTAAAACTTTACGACCGGGCGTAATCACTTTGGTATTAAAAATCATGATTTCTTCAACCCTGCCAAACTTGTCGCCAAGTTGAATCCAATCGCCAACTTTATATGGTTTTAAAGTTAAAATAAGCAATCCTGATGCAAAATTGCCCAAGCTGCCTTGCAAAGACATACCAATGGCAAAACCTGCGGCTGCTAATAAGGCTACTAATCCCGATAAATCTGCCCCTAAAATGTTTAAAACAATAAAGAAAATGATTATTTTCAACACTACATCGACAATATTCATCAAAAATGGTTTGATATTGTTTGACACGCCTGCTTTAATCATCAGTTTTTCAACTGTTTCGATAAGTTTTTTAACTATTTTAAGACCAATCCAAAGTACAAACCCGGCTAACACAAGATTTGTTACATAGCCTACTAATGTGCTGATAGTATCTTTATCAAATTTTAATAAATCTTCAATATATTTGTTTAATTCTTCCATTTCTTGAAAAATATTTTATTTGTTTATTTTTTTTTTCCTTTTTTAATCATTTGTGCCAACATGTCCCACATTTCAGGTGTAATTGCGTCTAATTGATTGAATTCTCCTGCTCCATATAGCCATTCGCCTCCATCAATTGTAATAACCTCACCATTGACATACGAGGAATAATCGCTCATTAAATAAGCCGCCAAGTTGGTTAATTCTTGGTGCTCTCCTACTCTTTTTAAAGGAATTTTTTTAGCGGGATTAAATTTTTCTTGCAATTCTCCGGGTAGTAATCTATCCCAAGCGCCTTTGGTTGGAAATGGACCCGGGGCGATAGCATTGGTTCTAATTCCATATTTTGCCCATTCGACAGCTAAGGAACGCGTCATAGCTAGAACACCTGCTTTTGCAGTAGCAGATGGCACTACATAGGCTGAGCCCGTCCAAGCGTAAGTCGTGACAATATTTAAAACCGTTGTAGGCGTTATTTTGTTATCAATCCAATATTTTCCTAAGGCAAGCGTCATGTTTTTACTGCCTTTTAGTACAATATCAATAATTACATCAAAAGCACTTGCCGATAATCTTTCGGTAGGACTGATAAAATTACCTGCCGCATTATTGACTAATCCGTTTACCATTCCGAAATGTTTAACTGTATCTTCCAATACTTTTTCAACCTGATCATAATATCTGACATCACAGGCAAGTGGTAATACTTCACCACCGGCTTCTGTTTGTAATTCGTTTGCCGCTTTTTGCAGCTTTTCAATATTTCGGGAAGTAATAACCACCTTGGCGCCCAATTGTAAAAAATATTTAGTCATTGATTTGCCTAAGCCGCTACCGCCACCGGTAACAATAATTATTTTATCTTCGAGCGCTCCATCGCGAAGCATGGGTTGATTATATTTCATATCATTTATTTTTTTTGCTATTGGCTTTGGTTATTTACCTTAACCAATTGTTTTATCTCAATAGTTCTTGCACTTCGCTACGAATAAATGACAAACCTACATTGGTAGGTACTTCTTCTTTTGAAGAGCGTTCTATTAAAGCTTTTTGTAAATCATGCGCCGTTTTTACATTGGGATCTTCGGCTACTTGTTTAATATATAGCATAGTTGCATTTTTAGAAGTACTAACCATTTCCCAACATTTACCACTCACATATATTTGTTGTGTTAAATTGTGTTCAAATTCTTCACTGATTCTGTAAATCAATGCCATTTCGTACAAATGTTTATCATCTGATCCGGGCGAAATTTGTTGGGTTAATTTGACCGGAGAAATACGTTCTAAAAACAAAGCTAATCGTTCATGCGCTTGTAATCTAATAGGTATAGCATGTTTGGTTAAATCGGCACGTGCTTTGATTAATTGTTTTTTTTCTTCGTTTTTATAAAAACTTTGCAAAAAATAATACGTAGTATATCCGGTGACTGCCGCCGGTAGTGCATATTTTAGTCCTTCAATAATTTGACCTACATAGTCCATAAATCGTTTTTTATGTGTTTGTGACAAAAATACATTAAAATTTGCTGAAAATAAAGCAGATTTTGCCTTTTAGTAAAAAACTTTTAGCGACTCAGAATTATAAAATCTCTTTAATCTCATGCAAATGCCTGACATTGGGAATAATTTTAGTGTCTATATCACTTGTGCTATCGGGGTCGAAATGAATGACATGCATACCTACATTACGTGCGCCCAAAATATCACTTTTTAAGTTATCACCAATCATATAACTATTATGCGCAAAGGTATTGGCTTTTTGCAAGGCATAATTAAATACTTCGGGATGTGGTTTGAGCTTACCAATTTCTTCGGAAGAAATAATCTGATCAAAATAATGGGCAATACCCGAATTTTTCATTTTATCGTTTTGCACTTCTTTAAATCCGTTGGTTAAAATGTGCAATTTGTATTTATCTTTCAAATAATCTAACAAAGCTACCGTGCCATTCATTAATATTTTTTCTTCTTTTAAATAATCTAAGTAACCATCTGCCAACAAACTAATAGTATCGGTAGTAACATCGATGTTTAATTGATTAAATGTATCGACAAGTCTATTGTATTTTACTTCGTTCTTTGTTTTTAATCCCTTGGCATAATCTGCCCAATAT
>Ga0256843_1002054_pt1 | contig 15071 bp, 19 predicted proteins | sample AlvinellametaG_FD_191572 | JGI IMG/M metagenome (GOLD analysis project Ga0256843, IMG submission 191572) | Pompeii worm associated microbial communities from hydrothermal vent at the East Pacific Rise, Pacific Ocean - Alvinella | ecosystem: Host-associated > Annelida > Integument > Unclassified ... | reverse complement strand
ATACTGTCATTGCAGTATTTACAATATAAGATACAACAACAAGTACAATTCCAACTTTTGTAGGAAGTGGTTGTTCTAAGAACTCTCTACCCATAGTAGGAAGTAATTCATTAAATGTTATCTCTGTTAATTGTGCATAAGGTACAAATAAATAACCTAATATTGTAGCAACTCCAGCAGCTGCAAATACCCAAAAAGTAATTATTGCTAACTTTGGACTCCAAAGTTCTCTTTCAGCTTCTTCAGGAATTAAATAATATGTAGCTCCCATAAAACCAAATAATAACAATACAATTAATAAGTTTGTATGTACCATTCTTAAAACATTAAAAGGTATTAATGGAAATAAGAAATCTCCCCAAATATATTGAATACCCATTAATAAACCAAATAATATCTCTCCAGCAAGAAGAACTAGTGCAAAAATAAAATACGGTTTTGCTACGCTTTGTGATGTATATTTCATATCTCTATCCTTCTATTGTTGGTGGCCATTCATTAGCATTAACTTTTGATGTCCAAATTAAAAAATCTGATAATTGATTAACTTCTTCTTCAGATAGATTAAACTGTGGCATCTTTCTTCTATTTGGTGTACTTAATGGTTGTACTGCCATCCATCCTTGCATATATGCTTTGAATGTAGCTTCATCACTACCACCTCTTCTATTAAATACATTCATAAGTTCAGGTGCATAATAAGCTCCTTCACCTATTAATGTATGACAACCAACACAATCATTTTTTTCCCATATCTTTTTTCCTGCAACAACTGATTCAGTCATATTAATTTCATTTGATCTTTCAGGTATTTGCTGTACCGTATCAAAACTTAAAGCTAAAAATATTAGTAGTGCAAACATACCACCACCATAATAAATATTTTTAGCCATACTTTTGGTTATTCTTTCTGTCATTCATATCTCCTATTTTCTATATGATTTAGTTTTCATCTTATAGTATTAAGCGGATGGTATCCAAGAATTTATTAATTCTACATTAAAGTAGTAATTAAATATTATATGGTTATAATTCTATTATGAACTATAAAAAAACAATCTATCCACCAGGTGATGCTGGGATTTGGATAATAATATATATTGAACTTATAACTTTTGGATTATTCTTCTTAGGATATGTATATTCAAGAAGATTAGATATTGAATTATTCAACTCTTCACAATTAGCACTTAATCAAACTTATGGATTTATTAATACTCTTATTTTAATAACAAGTTCTTTTCTTGTAGTAAAAGCAGTACACACAATTAAAACAATTGAACTCAAAAAAGCTTCAATAATAGCTAGTAGATATTTAAATAGTGCTATTGCTTTAGGTGGAGTATTTTTACTAATTAAAATGAGTGAATTTATAACAAAATATAGCCAAGGTATAAATCTAAGTACAAATAAATTTTTTATGTTTTATTTTTTACTTACTGTATTTCACTTTTTACATGTATTATTAGGGATGATAATATTGTTTAATGTAAAAGAAAAAACAAAAAAACAAGGATATAATAAAAATGACCTAAAAGGTATGCAAACAGGCGCTTCATATTGGCATATGGTTGATCTACTTTGGATCGTATTATTTCCTTTAATTTATATAATAAGGTAAAAAATGAAATTTGACAAATTAACAATTGCCTATTTAATATTAATTGCACTTACAACTTTTGCTTATGTTTTAGGTAAATTTGAGCTTATGAATAAAACATTTTTTATTATACTTGTTGTTACAACTTTTATAAAAGGTTCTATGGTTATAGATTATTTTATGGAGTTAAAAGAGGTTAATTTAAAGTACAGATTAATACCATTGATATGGCTTTTTATAGTTCTTAGTGGTATAGTTATTGGATATTATTTTTAAATAGGACTAAATATATCTTATTTCTTAAAGCAAAAAATTAGATAATCATATATATTCTTAATTTAAATTTTTTTATAGTATAATAATTCCAATTTAAAACAAAAGGAAATTAAAATGCCAAAAATTAACAAATACCAAGACATAAGCGAAATCGATAGAGAAGCTAAAAAAGATTTAATAGATAGACATAGTCCATTTATTCACTGTGCAGACACAGCAACAGCTGGTGAGCCATTTGAAGTTACAGTTAAAATGGGTAACGAATATACTCATCCAGATGATTTTGATCACTATATTGAGTCTGTTTCATTATTTAATGGAGATACTCTTTTAGCTAAAGCTTCTTATGTTCCTGGAACATTAGGAAACACAAAAGCACATAACACAACTACATTTACAATTATTCCAACAGGAAAAAAACTTAAATTAGTTGCTCATGGTTACTGTACAAAACATGGTATCTGGGAAGGTACAGAAGTAGAAGTAGCTGTAAACTAGTATTTAATACTACACTACTTAAAAAGGCTTAGAGTTTATCTCTAAGCCTTTTTTTATTTATTAACAGTTCATTAACACTTTTATTATAATCTTTTACAAACTAAATAAGGATTTATAATGAAAAAACAAATAATAAAACTAACAATTGGTACGCTAGTATTAACAAGTTCACTATTAGCAGATATGGATAGATGTGTATCTTGTCATGGTGTTGATTTTGAAAAAAAAGCTTTAGGTGTAAGTAAAGTTGTAAAAGATATGAGTGAAGCAGAGATTAAAAAAGCTTTAGATGGATATAAAAAAGGTCTGGGTGGACCTGCTAAAGATATCATGATTAAAGAGGTAAATGTAGGTGTAGATACAGATGCCATGGCTGCAGATATCTTCAATGAAATACAAACTCCAGGATTTGAAGAACCTAATGATGAATTTATTTTTCAAAAAAGACTAAGTGTTAAAACATTAGAAAAAATAAAAACTAATCTAAAAAAAGCAAGAATAGAAGATATGAAAAAAATATCATCTCAAATAAAAGCAGCTGCTTTTAGTATGTATACTTATGATAAACTATTACAAGAGAAAGTAGACTTTAGTAGTTTTAAAGCTAAAAAATTAACAAAAAAAGATATTTTAAATACTGTTACAAAAGCAAAAAAATGTGTAGATCACTCATTTAGTGAAGAAGAGATTGTAAAATGTAGAATAGATTTTGTTAACCTTGCAGGAACATTAACACAAAATGAAGCAAAAAATATGAAAAAAAACATGAAAAAAGCTCCTATTTATAAAGGTGCAGGTGCTATTAATTTAGATAAATATATAAAAAAATAATTTTTTTATATTAAATAGAAAAAGACCATGAAAATCAAGGTCTTTTTCAATATAATACCACATGAACTTTTTAGGAAACGATTTTATAATATTATCACTGTTGCTTCTTGTGGCTATATTTATTTTTGTGTTCTTGTTTAAGGACAAAATATTTAAAACCTCTTACAATTCACTTGAGGGTGATGATTTTAAAAATGAAATCATAAACTACCTTACTACTACATACCCAAAATTTAAATTTGACTTCTCTATACTTGATGAAAAATCAAAAAATGAAGATGCTCTAACAACTAAGTATGCTCAAGTAGATAATCTAATAAATCAATATATAAACAACAGACCATTTTCTAAAAAACTTTTAAAACCACTTAAAACAGATAATTTGTGGAGTGAATATGCTTTTTATAGTAAACCAAATAAAGACAAACTACCACCAGATTGGTTAAAAAGAAAGAAAGTAGCATATGAAAGAGATAATTGTTCATGTGTAAGATGTTCAAAAAGCTTACCTATGAAAGACTGTGTATTACATACAGTAACACCTATTGAAGAAGGTGGACAATATTATTTAGAAAACCTTGCTACATTATGTAGTGATTGCAATAAAATATTATCTAATAAAACAAGCTCTCTTAAAATAAAAGATGATCTGTATGAATTCGTAAAGTAAAATTCAGATATAATAGGCTTAATATTAATAAAACAAAAAGGTATTTTTAAATGACTATTTTAGATGGAAAAAAACTATCAGCAAAAATCAGAGAAAATGTAAAAGTTGAAGTGCAAAAACTTCAAAAAAAAGATATAACTCCAGGATTAGCAGTAATTTTAGTTGGTGAAGATCCAGCAAGTGCAGCTTATGTAAAAATGAAAAGTAAAGCTTGTAAAGATGCAGGGATTTATGGTATCGTTCATGAAATGCCTGAAAGTATCTCTCAAGATAAAATGCTTGAAATAATAGAAATGATGAATCAAAATCCAAATATAGATGGTATTTTAGTTCAACTTCCACTACCTAAACAAATTGATACTACAGTTGTACTTGAAGCTATTGATCCAAGTAAAGATGTTGATGGATTTCATCCATATAATGTAGGAAGAGTAGTTGCAGGTCTTGATGGATTTGTTCCTGCAACTCCTTATGGGGTAATGAAACTTCTTGAAGAGTATGATATAGATCCAAAAGGTAAAAATGTATGTGTAGTAGGTGCTAGTAATATTGTTGGTAAACCAATGGCTACACTTATGTTAAATGCTAATGCAACAGTTGAAATATGTCATATCTATACAAAAAATTTAAAAGAGCATACTTTAAAAGCTGATATTATTTGTGTTGGTGTTGGCGTTGTTAATTTAATAAAAGAAGATATGGTAAAAGATGATGCAATTATCATTGATATTGGTATTAATAGACTTGAAAATGGTAAATTAACTGGTGATGTTGATTTTGAAGCAGTATCATCTAAATGTTCTTATATCACACCAGTTCCTGGTGGAGTTGGACCTATGACTATTGCGATGCTTCTTGAAAATACAATAAAATCAGCAAAAAATAGAAAGTAGAAAATAATATATGGAATTTTTAAAAAAACTATATAATTGGTCAGGATCTTGGACAGGTACAATTGTAATTGTACTTGTGATTATGTCATTTATAGCACAAGCGTTTGTAATACCAAGTGGAAGTATGAAAAACTCGCTTCTAATAGGCGATATGCTATTTGTTAAAAAGTTTGCCTATGGTATACCAACACCTAGAATACCTTGGATTGAACAAAAAATAGTTCCTGATTTTAATGACAATGGTCACTTAATAGAAGGTCCTAAACCAAAAAGAGGTGATATTGTTGTATTTAGATACCCTCATAATGAAAAAATTCACTATGTAAAAAGATGTGTTGCAACGGGTGGAGATATATTATTTTATCAAAATAAAAACTTATTTTTACATCCACATGAAGGTAATGAATATATAAAAAACAACTATAAAGATATGGATATAATCGATATTGATGGTATGTTATTTGTTAAAAATCCTTATAAAAAAGATCATCCAGGTATACATAACGATCCAAATGTAACAGTATACAACTCAAATTATGAAAAATTATTTAATATGAAACCTATACAAGTTCCAGAAGATGAGTTTTTTATGATGGGTGATAATAGAGATCATAGTAATGATAGTAGATTTTGGGGAACAGTTCAATATAAATTTATAGTTGGAACTCCTTGGTTTGTATACTTCTCATGGGATGAAAATAAAGTAATCAGATGGGATAGAGTATTTCAAACACCTAAACAATTAGAAAAAAATATAAACAATACAATTAATCATCAAAAAGGAATATACTAATGTCAAAAATAAAATATTATATAGGTGCAGATCATGCTGGAATTGAGATTAAAAAGTTTGTAAAAGAGCTTTTTGAAAAAGCTGGACATGAAGTTGAAGATTTAGGACCTTATGATACAACAAGAGTTGATTATCCAGATTTTGCAGCAAAAGTTTGTGAATCAGTATTAGCAAATGAAAATACAAAAGGTATTTTAATATGTGGTACAGGACTAGGTATGTCAATGGCAGCAAATAAATTTGATGGTATTAGAGCAGCTCTATGTCACAACGATTTTAGTGCAGCAATGGCAAGAGAACATAACGATGCTAATATTTTATGCTTAGGTGAAAGAGTTAGTGGATATGGTATGGTTGAATCTATTGTAAACTCATGGTTAAGTCATGAGTTTGAAGGTGGAAGACATGCTGGACGTGTTGAAAAAATTAATAAATTAGGTTCTTGTAGAATCTAATTTATAACAAAGGGTATATTATGACAAGATCAACACCACCAAGTGATTGGATAGTTTATGTAGTAGTTTTAGGAACAGTAGCAGCTATGATGTATGGAAAATATTTAATTGGTAAAGGTGACGAGCCAATTGAAGATGTTATTAAAGAAGATATTGAAAAATTAGAGCATGAAGTAGAAGAAACTATTCATGAAGTTGAAAATAAAATAAAATGATAAATCCTAAAATAATTGACAGTATATTTTCAGCTGCTTCTATTCAAAGATGGAATGACTATCCAAGAATGGTTGATCTAGTAGAACTTGATAAACAAGCACATAAATTTATAATAGCTTATTTTATAGCAAAGTTAGAAAAAGATATAAACTACACACACTTAATAGAAGCTGGTATATTTGAGTTTCTTAGACGAGTAGTAGTTACAGATATTAGACCTGATGTATTTAGACAAGCCTTACAAAAAAAAGGTGCTGAGATAAATAAATGGGTAATCTCAAAATTAGGTGAAAGCCTAAAAGATATAGATAATGGTAACTTTTTAAATAAATTTGAATCTTATTTAACTGATGAATCTATGTATAAAAAAGAGAGATTTATATTAAAAGCCGCATCTTACTTATCTACAAAATGGGAATTTGGAATAGTTTATCAAACTAGTGCATTTTTAAATGATATAGATGAAGTTAAAAAAAGTGTAGATGAAGAGATAGAAGATTATTATGAACTAATTGGGGTGAGAAAAATTGCCCTAAATAAAAAACTTGCAAAAGTAATAGACTTAAGTGGAAGATTAAGATTTCAAAAAAGATGGGCGCAAACACCTAGAATTCCTGAAACTTCAGTTTTAGGTCATATGCTTACAGTTGCTATATTTGGATATTTTTATTCTGTAGATGTAAATGCTTGCGATAAAAGATTGCAAAATAACTTTTTCACATCATTATTTCATGATCTACCTGAAGCACTTACTAGAGATATTATATCTCCTGTAAAATATTGTGTAGATGAACTAAGTGAACTAATAGCAGAGTTTGAGATTGATAAACTAAAAGAAGATATTTTACCAAATGTACCATATGAGATACAAGAAGAGTTCTCATACTTACTTGGACTTTATAATGGAACTAAAGATGAATTTTTAGATAAAGTTATTATTGATGGTAAAATAGAAGTTCTTAATGATGGTGTTTCAAAATATAATGAAGATAAATATGAAGCAATTGATGGTCTTGCACTTAAACAATGTGATAAACTATCTGCTTTTATTGAAGCTTCATTATCTATATCACATGGTATAAAAAGTAAAGAATTAATAAATGGTAAAAAACAAATATTAGAATCTTTACAAACTGTAAATGGTGTTGATTTTAAGAAAATAGCACAAAATATAGATTATGAGTTTGGGACAACAGGACAAACTCAAGCAAGAATGGAATTTTAAAAATTATTTTAAAATTCCTTGACAAATATAATTAATTTGACTATAATTCCAACATCTTTCAAAGATATACATTCCGGATTAGCTCAGTGGTAGAGTAGATGACTGTTAATCATTTGGTCGCTGGTTCGAATCCAGCATCCGGAGCCACTTTCAATAAATAAAATCACAACTTTAAAATATAAAAATCATTAAAATTTATACAAATTACTATTATAAATTATTATCTTTTTTATCCACTTTATGTTAAACTATAAACCAATTAATAATAAGGGTTTATATTGCCAGAGTTACAAAGAATAAAAAAACAAAGTCTAGTATTAAAAGAGATATTAAATGCCTCATGGGATGGTATTGCAATTATTTCTAAAACTAGTAAGTTTATTTATGCAAACAAAGCCATAACACCACTTTTTGCTTATAATGAAAAAGAGATATTAAAAATAAATTTTATAGATCTTTTAGATGAAGATGATGCATACGAATTTAAAGAACTTCTAAAATCTAGTATAGATGATACATATAAAAATAGAAAAACATTTAGTTGTAAAAGAAAAGATAATAAACATATCTATGTAAGTATTTCTGTTAAACTTATGTCAAATAATGAGATGTTTGTACTAAATATTAGTGATGTTACAGAAACTAGATCTAAAGATATATTAGTAGATACATTTTTAATGCAATTAGATCTAAATTTAGATGGCTTTATTACAAATATTAGTGAAGCTTTTTGTTCTATGACAGGATATACTAAAAATGAGATTATAGGATTATCATACACTGATATATTATCTAGTATGACTGTACCATTTCAAAAACAAAGTTTAGAGTTAGCAATAAAAGAAAAAAGAAATAATAAAGCAAAACTTGTAATAAAAAATAACAACCATTCAACTTTTAATGCTCAAGCAACTTTACATACTATTTTAAATAAATATGGAGATGTTATTGGTTTTTCAATGATTTTAATAAACACTTCATCGATAAAATCAACAGAAGAGATTCAACTAAAAAAGATGTTGATGGATGAAGAGGAAAAACTAGCAATTATGACAGAAACTATGAGGACAGTTGCACATGAATGGAGACAACCTCTAAATAGTATATCTCTTACTGCTCAAGAGTTATTATTTAATCTTGATTTTGAAGACGAGATTGAAAAAGATGATATTAAAGAACACTTAAGTGCAATTGCATCTTCTACTCAAGATCTATCATCTATTATTGAAAAATTTCAAGAGATCACTGAACTAAAAGGTTCTAAAAAGAAAAGAAATATAAAAGAGATTGTACTTGAAGCTGTAAAAATTTCTGATATTCAAGGTGATTATATAGAATTTAATAATGAACCTACAAAGGCATTTAGAACTTATCCAAAAGAGCTAGCATCTGCATTTTCTGCTATATTAATTAATGCAAAAGAGATACTAGATAAAAAAGATGATAAAAAAATATTTATACATACTTTTGATGATGGTGCAAATATAGTATGTGAGATCTCTAATAATGGAGGGCATATACCTGAAGATATTATAGATAAAATATTTACACCATATTTTTCAACAAAAAAAGAAAAAAATGGTGTGGGATTAAGTCTTTATGTATGTAAGATAATTGTAGAACTACATCTAAAAGGTACAATAGAAGTTGTAAATGAAGAAGATGATATAGTAAAATTTATATTAAAATTTCCAAAAGAGGCACTAGAAGAATGATAATAATTCCAGCAAGATTAAAAAGCAGTAGATTTGAAAATAAAATATTAGAAGATATACTAGGTTTACCTATGGTAATAAGAACAGCAAAACAAGTACAATGTTTAGATAAAGTTGTTATTGCTACAGATTCTAAAGAGGTTATAAATTTAGCTAAGTCATATGATATAGAAGCTGTATTAACAAGTACAGAACATCAAAGTGGTACAGATAGAATAAATGAAGCTAGTAATTGTTTAAATCTAGAAGATGATGATATAGTAATAAATGTTCAAGCAGATGAACCATTTATTGAAACTTCTGTAGTACAAGCTGTAATTGATGATATAAAAAGATTAAAAGAGCAAAACAGAGACTTTATCATGTCATCTTGCTATAAAGAGATTAGTTCAACATTAGCTGATGATCCAAACCATGTAAAAGTTGTATGTGATGAGTTTAATGATGCTATATACTTCTCAAGAGCAAAGATCCCTTACAATAGAGATCATTATAATGAAAATACTACTTATAAAGGTCATCTTGGAATTTATGGTTTTACTAAAAAATCTTTAAATAGATTTTGTGAGTTACAACCAACTCCTATTGAAGATATAGAAAAATTAGAGCAATTAAGAGCTATTGCAAATAGCAAAAAAATATCTATGGTAAAAGTTGATTCAAAAAGCTTTGGTATAGATACAAAAGAAGATTTAGCAAATGCATTAAAGGTGTTTGGCTAAACTAAAGAAAGTTTAATATGAGTGAATTTATACATAGTTATCTTCCATTTTTAAGCAAAGAACTTATAAGTGTTTCTTTGTATATATCTATAATATTATTTATATTATATATATTTAACTACATTTTAAAAGATAAAGTAAGAAAATATGCAAAGTTTTATCTATACTCAAGGAGAAAACATCCTTTATATAGATTGCTTTTTAATAAATATGACTATATTTTAAAACCTATTAGACTTAGTGTAAATCTATTTTTTTATTCACTATTAATTGATATATTTATACAACACCCTTACATAGATAAAGCATTATCTATTAGTTATTCTTTACTACTTTTATGGTTTGTATATGAGGTAATTAGATTTTTCTTATATGCTATTTTAGTTCGTAAAATTTATAAAGAGAGAAATGCCAGAAGAGAGTTACTTAATCTATTTTTAAATATCACAAAAATAATAATGACACTTGTAGTAGTACTAATAATTTTAGCACATATAGGTATAAATATACTAGCTCTTGTAACATCACTTGGTATTGGTGGTGCGATACTTGCCCTTAGTGCAAAAGATTCTTTAACAAACTTTTTTGATTCACTAAGACTTATTAGTTCTGATGCTTTTAGACAAGGTGATTGGATACAAACAAAAGATGTAGAAGGGTTTGTAACAGAAGTTGGTCTTATTACTACTAAAATACGTACATTTTCAAATGCATTTGTAACAATACCAAACTCTAAACTTGCAAATGATTATATTAAAAATTGGTCAAAAAGGTTAGTTGGAAGAAAAATAAAATTTCATATAAAACTAAAAATCTCAAATAATAAAGAGGAATTAAATAGAGTAATAGATGAAATAGTACATATGTTACATCAACATGAAGATATAGTAAATGATGAAAAAATAGCTCAACTTATAAAGCTAAATCATACCTATGAAGATGGACTATTTAATATAGAAGATAAATATGGTGTAAGAAAAACTATGCTTGTGTATTTAGATAAAATTGATGTATATTCTATGGATATATTAGTATATGTATTTTCTGTATCTGTTGCTTGGAAAGATTGGCTTCAAACAAAACAAGATGTATTAAAAGAGGTGATCGATATTATAGATAGATCTGATTTAGAGTTTGCATATCCAAAAGAAGAGATATCTATACAAAATGGGATCTTAGAGATCCCAAATAATACTAAAAAGTAAAATCTTCACCTAAATAGTGTTCTTTTACTTTTGGATCTACTTTGATCTGTTCACTTGTTCCACTAGCTAGTACTGCACCCGCTTTCATAACATAAGCTCTATCACATATTTGTAAAGTTTCTCTTACATTATGATCTGTTATTAGTACCCCTATTCCTATTTTTTTAAGACTTGCAATAATACTTTGTATATCTTTAACTGCAATTGGATCAACTCCAGCAAACGGTTCATCAAGAAGTAGAAATTTTGGATTAGATACTAAAGCTCTTGCAATTTCTACCCTTCTTCTTTCACCTCCACTTAAACTAACTCCTAACCTTTGTCTTATAGGTTCAATATTAAAAAGTTCTAATAACTCTTCAATTCTTTTTTCTCGTTTTTTCTTATTATTTATAGATATCTCTGCTGCTAACATTAGATTATCTTCTACACTTAAATCTTTAAAAATAGATGATTCTTGAGGAAGATAACCTATACCTTTTAAAGCCCTTTTATGTAAAGGCATAGATGTAATATCATCTTCATCAAAATGTATACTTCCACCACTAGGTGGTACAAGTCCACAAATAGTATAAAAAGATGTAGTTTTTCCTGCTCCATTTGGTCCAAGTAAGCCTACCGTTTCCCCTGAACTTATCTCTAAAGATATACCATGAAGTATATCTACTTTTCCGATTGATTTTGTAATATCTTTTACTACTAATTTATGATGCAATTTTATACTCTCTTTTATCATTATGTTTTATTATGTCTATACTTATAAAATCAAATCCATATTCATCTAGTATAGATTTTAGATTATCTTCACCCCACTCTACAAAGTGTATACCCTCTTTTTCAAACTCTTCTAAAAGCCCTAAAGATATAAACTCTTCTAAAGTTTTATTATACATATCATAATGAAATATATTTGATGAATATTCATTTTGTAAACAAAAAGTGGGACTAGTTACTTCATCATTTAGATTTAGATACTTTAAATACTCTTTTACAAGTGTAGTTTTACCTGAAGCTAAATCACCTCTTAGTAAAACTACTATATTTTTGTTTGATATTAAACTATCAAGTTTTTTTATAACTTTATTTATATCTTCAAGTCCTATAGTCATTTATTTTAACTCATTACTCACTTTTATAATTTGTTCTAGTTTTTCCATAGCTTTACCAGAAGCTATAGAATCTTTTACAAGATCAAGTCCCTCTTCAGTTGAAGCTACAAAACCTTCTACAAGTAGTGTAGCAGCTGCATTTAAAAGTACAATATCTCTTTTTGCACCTTGCTCTTTACCACTTAAGATATCTTTTGTTATTTGTGCATTTTCTTTTGCATCTCCACCTAAGATCTCCTCTTTTGGCGAAAATTCAAATCCATACTCTCTTGGATCAAATGTAAACTCATGAATATTACCTCTTTCTACAAATGCAGCATGTGTAACATCACTAATACTAATCTCATCCATACCATCAGCACTAGATACAACCATTGCTCTTCTTGTATGTAGCATAGCTAAAGCTTCTGCCATCTTTCTTACGTACTCTTTGCTAAATACACCAATAAGTTGTTTTGTAACACCTGCAGGGTTTGATAATGGTCCAAGTATATTAAAAATAGTTCTATGTGGTATAGATTTTCTAATAGGCATTATAAACTTCATAGCAGGATGATGATTTTGCGCAAACATAAATACAAATCCTGTTTGTTTTAACATATCTACTTGTTTATGTATAGGTATATTTAGATTAATACCAAGTTCCTCTAACATATCTGCACTTCCACTTTTAGAAGTTATACTTCTATTTCCATGTTTTGCTACTTTACTTCCACATGAAGCTAAAAGAAGTGCAACTGTAGTTGATACATTAAAACTATTTGATTTATCTCCACCAGTTCCACAACAATCAATTAATTTATCTTTTAATTTTTGTTCAATATCCAAAGGTATTAGATGTTCTCTCATAGCAGCAGCTGCTGAAGCAATATCTTCAGCTGTTTCACCATCTTCATATAGTTTTATAAGATATTCTCTTACTTTATCATCATCTAATCTATGCTCAAAAATTTCGTCAAATTTTAATCTTGTTTTACTAAACATACATATTCCCCTTGTTTGCTTTTTGGTGTTGATTTTGTTGTTGGTATATCAAGTACTTTAAATACATCGGCATACTCTAAATATTGAATTTTTATTAAATCACCTATTTTTACTTCTTTTGCTTTTTTTACTGGTAAATCATTTATATAAACAACTTTATTCTTTAACATATCTTCTGCTATTGATCGCCGTTTTGTAATATTTACTGCATTTAAAAATTTATCTATTCTCATAAGATATATAATAGCAAATTTTTAACTAATAGTGTATTAAATTATTATGATTTTATTCTAATTTTTTAAGTGTTGATATAATACAATTTATAAAAAGGAAAAAAATGGCTCTAGAACTAGCTAAAATATCAGATATAACTGAACTATCTAATTTATTAAACCAATCATATAGAGGTGATATTGGATGGACAAAAGAGGGTCATTTATTACATGGAGATAGAATATCAGAAAAGGAACTAAAAGATATTATATTAGATCAAAATTCACATTTTCTTATTTTAAAAAATAACAATAATATAATATCTTGTTCATCCATACAAATAAAAAATAACATTGGATATTTTGGCTTATTTGCAGTAAAAGTAAATATACAAGAAAAAGGTATTGGTAAAAAAGTACTAAAACTTTCAGAAGATTATGCTAAAAATATTCTAAATCTTAATAAAATAACTATGATAGTAATTTCACAAAGAAAAGAGTTAATTGAATACTATCTAAGAAGAGGATACAAGAAAACTAAAACTAACCAAGAAGCTAATAATATTGGTAAATCTAAAATAGAAAATTTAACTATTGATTATTTAGAAAAAGATCTATAATAAAATAAACATATTAATAATATTTACATCAAATTTTAGATATAATAGCAAAAATATACAATATCTTATTGGAGAAAATATGAGCAAAAAAGAAGTTAAAAAAGTAGTTTTAGCATATAGTGGTGGATTAGATACATCTGTTATATTAAAATGGCTACAAGAAGAATACAAAGCTGAAGTTATTACATTTACTGCTGACTTAGGTCAAGGTGAAGAGGTAGAACCAGCAAGACAAAAAGCACTTGACAATGGAATCAAACCTGAGAATATCTTTATTTTAGATATTCAAGAAGAGTTTGTAAAAGATTATGTTTTCCCAATGTTTAGAGCAAATGCAATCTATGAAGGTGAATATTTACTAGGTACTTCAATTGCAAGACCACTAATTGCTAAAAAACAAATTGAAATAGCAAATAAAATGGGTGCAGATGCTGTATCTCATGGAGCAACTGGAAAAGGTAATGATCAAGTAAGATTTGAGCTTGGTTACTTAGGATTAAATCCTGATATTACTGTTATAGCACCATGGAGAGAATGGGATCTAAACTCTAGAGAAAAACTATTATCTTATGCTAGAAAACATGGTATTGATATTGATGCAAAACATCTAGATGAAAATGGTAACCCAACAGTTAGCCCATATTCTATGGATGCAAACCTACTTCATATATCTTATGAAGGTTTACACTTAGAAAATCCTATGAATGAGCCAGAAGAGTCTATGTGGTTATGGTCAAATTCTCCTGAAAATGCACCAGATGAAAAAGAATACATCACTATTGGTTATAAAAATGGAGATCCTATTTCTATAAATGGAGAAGAGATGAGTCCAGCTACAATACTAAGAACTCTTAATGAGTATGGAAATAAACATGGTATTGGAAGAATAGATATTGTTGAAAATAGATTTGTTGGTATGAAAGCTAGAGGTTGTTATGAAACTCCAGGTGGAACTATTATGCTAAAAGCTCATAGAGCTATTGAGTCTATTTGTTTAGATAGAGAAGAAGCACATATGAAAGATGGTATGATTGCAAAATATGCAGA